>Ga0315914_1006768_pt1 | contig 16122 bp, 7 predicted proteins | sample MpolenodulesMG_FD_203920 | JGI IMG/M metagenome (GOLD analysis project Ga0315914, IMG submission 203920) | Medicago polymorpha root nodule microbial communities from Los Angeles, California, United States - elongated nodules | ecosystem: Host-associated > Plants > Roots > Nodule | place: USA... | reverse complement strand
CTGGCTTTGAGGAGAAATTTGTATTCATCTAGACCCAAATTTTGTGTTCTTTTGATTACTTTGCCGCAAAATTCTGTCCCTAGCATTCTATCTTGTGTTGGCTTGTAACATTGGTAATCTAATATGTAACACTCTTGGTCCCTCTTTTGATCGAATAGTTTCCAGATAAGGAAACATAGGTACAATGCTGGAACTAGATAAAGTAAAGAGAGGAACTCCATTTGGGAGGGAGAAAGAGGTAAAGTTGAATCACGAGAGAGTTAGACAATTTTGGAAAGTTCAAGGTAGAGAAGTCATTTATAACAAGAAAGGAGAGTTGAGTGTGTGTGTGGAAAAGTTTTTGGGCATGTGAATGTGTTCATAAGACTCAAAACATGTCAATATCTCAACCCCCAACGAACTTTTTTATGTCAGCAGCTGTTTTACATTGCAAAGCTGTTGGACTCTTAAACAATATAAACTATAAAGGTAAGTACAACTTATAACATATTCACTGTACCTTCATCACCCATGAATTGACTGATAGTGATAGCATTATCAATGATTTGAGAGGGTAATGAAGTTGAGAGGCGAACCACTCTCGTAACCATATAATCGGCAAACAATTACAAATAGCTAAACACCTTAAGGTAATGACCTCTCATTTAAAAGAAAAGTTCAACAAACAATTTATCAATAATTAGTGTTTATAACATATCAATAATATAATTAGGGTTTAATAACACGAGGAGTACTATCAACATTCTCTTTCTAACACTCTTTCTAACATTTACTTTTTGATTGAATGAAATTCATGTGAGTATCTCACTTTAAAAATGAGTCTCACATAAAGTGGTGAGACCCACATAAATTTCACTTAAAAAAAAATAAAGATGAATGTTAAAAAGAGTGTTAGAAAAAGAGTGTTTTTTTTTTAGGAAAAGAAAAAGAGTGTTCTTATTGTTTATCTTAATAACAATCGACCATTTTTGTAAAAATAAAAATTAACATAATTTATATTATTAATAACTTCTAAATAATTGATTTGTTCTTGTTAAAAATAAATAAATAATTGATTTGTTCAATCAATAATTAATTTAATGAAATAATCAATCTAACAACTTTTACTTTCAAGAAGCAATTGCAATGAGTCTCACATTTGATGAATTACGACGTTAAATAAGTTAATAAATAGGACACATCGCTCACAAAATGGTTTTGTAGGGATTGTGTTACCTCAACTCAAACTTAATAATGATATTAAAGCTTATTGACAACCAATATTGAAAGCGAATTAAACTGTCGTTAATTAGTAAAATTTATAAAGTTCATATCTATAAGGATCATGAATTTCTATTTAACTATTACGATTAAATTAGATTAAAGAACGGTTAGGTCATGTTTGATTTTCTTCTCTTTCAATACTTGGTAACTTGGTCTAGAGCCTACAATTGTGTACTTAGTTTTGCGATGTTTTAACAAAATTAGTTAAGCTCAATGGCTTGGTACATAACTCGCTTCTCGGGTCACAACCCCCTATAATGTCTTAGGTGAGTCTGTAACCATTAAATGTTTGATTTTGCGTCAATAGTCTTCTTAAAAGGCGGTAATAGAATATGTCGACAACTATTACAAATTGAATAGTTAATATTAAGTTAAGTCACATAAACTATGGTTAATAATAATTCAAGACCAAATAAAACTCGTAATTATATTGCATTTAAAGGGACTCAACAAATTACATGGTTCAATTAGATTAGTAAATTGCTGAAGTGAACGACAATTTCTGTAGAGATAATAAAATACAACTTTATTACTTGTTACAGTTTGGTGCACTTTCCAAATTTATCATAAAAACCTTAAAACTAAACATAGTCGGAATACAAAAAAGGTTAAATTACCTCCGCCCTCCGGTATAATTGAGCTAATAAAAAAATTAGAACTAAAAAATAATAAAGAAAAGAAAAATGAAGCCAAAATGAGTGGAGTGCTTTAATTCTAGTCCTGATCGTGGTGCTGATAAGAGGGACCGCCTAGCCTAAGTATGGATGGAGTGATGCATCCGCAGCAGACTGAAGGAAGAGTTTATCCTGAAAATCAAAAGGCTCACTGGTGTGTTGTTACCATTGTCTACATCTGTTGCAGTTTCAACTCCATCTTATGCCGCTTTTTACGCAACTCTCTGTGTCATTGAAGGCTAGTCATGGTTGATGAATGTTTTTGATGAAGAGTATAGTTTCATATAGTGGAGAGTAGAAAGAGTCTGGAAAAAACTTCGTATAGTTTCGTTACTATGAGGAGTGTATATGTCAATAGATTATTTTTGGTGTTTATTCCTGAACTTCGTGTAATGCCTTGTTTGTGATGGGTAATGGTTACATTAACTACATAATTTTGAATCAGCACGTAGTCTTGTACGCATTGCATAAGATTGGTGCAACGATCATAATTTCTGAACTTCTTCTTGTGTGTCGCGCGTATGCTTTTGTGCATTGCGTTTGTAATAGAACATGTGCATGGATTGTTTCTCCGGCATATGTGTCGGACCCTGCGTATCAATTGTACACCTTTATAATCAACTTTGGTCCTCTAAAAAGTAAATTGAACTGTAAGTTTGTGTGTAAAAAATTTATAGAATCAAAAGTTAGAAATCATAACTTCAAATAGAATCAATTTTAGAAGCAAAATTAATTCTACTCAAGCAACCAAAATGTCATAATCAATTGTTCATCTCCATGATCAACTTTGATCCCTTTAAAAGTAGAACCAAACATAAACCTGTAGAATTGGCAAAATTAAAATTAATGAAATGACTCAAAATACTTGTAGATTTGGCAAACATGATAGTATCTTTTTAGCAAAATTTAAAACATAACAGTTCAATGATCTTAATGGTGAAATTCTATTTGAAGAATTAAAATCTTACATATATTAATCCATTTGGGTTTGGCCTAGCGGTTGGTTTGGAATCTTGGAGCGTGCTCCTCTCAAGATCTCATGTTCGATTCTCTCTAGTGACAATTTCGGTGGACAAGTCGATCCTTGGATCAGATACCGAGTTTTCAAAAAAAAAAAATTCTTAAATATATTTTAATAGATGAATCAGACTTTTCGAGATTGAGATCTTTGAAGATATTTAATTATTTTTCTATTCAGTGCATAATAGAATATTCCAACTTCAAGCATATTCCATAAGCTAATGTTCCAAAAATAAATGTGTATTGAATTGAGATTTTAAAAGACAATTTTTTTCCTTAAAAAAAAGACAATTTTTTATTTCTTTTTTAAAAAGTTTGGTAAAACAAACCAACTTTGTTATAGCATCGTTTTTTATTTCTTTTTTCAATTTGTTTTGAACTGGTCCTTCCACCGTCACTCTCCTCCCTCCAATCCAAATCGATTAGGCCAAATGTAGCCTCAAATCCGGTGGTGTGCTGATGTTCTCTGATATCATCACCTTCACCCATGAAAGGGGTGGTTTCAAGTGGCCATCAGCAAAGTTTTGTCGCGGCGGACCACTCTGGCCCCTTATATCGTTCATCGCATTTCTTATGCAGTGCTGCTCCGACGATGCCTTCTGGTCTCTGATTGTGTTGGTGTCGTTGGTTTCCTCAAATGGTGGTGGCTTGGTTTCGATTGAACCCATGTCGTCGCAAGTTTTATAATTTCAGTTCAGATCCGCATCTGGTGTGGATCTAATTTTGAAATCTTATATCGTGGTTGTTCAACATCAGTGTTGGTTTTTTAATGTCTTCCCTCGGTTCTTCTGACTGATATCGTGCTCATCTCACTTTGGGTTACTGATTTCATTTCTGATATGTAGAGATCTATGGATTTTAAAGTTTACCAGTTTGCATCTATCTTCGACTTGGACTTTAGGGCTCGAAAGGGTCGTTATGCTTGCTACCATTTATTGCAGGAAGTTCATAGTACATGTATTTGCTTCCGTGTTGACGGACGGTCCAATCACTGAAATGAAGGTCTTCGATTAATTTTATGATTAATTAGAGGTTGATCTATGTGTGTTGTTTTACTTTTTTGTATTACCCGTTTGCGGTCGACCTGCAATTTTATGTGGATTTACTAGGTTAAGTTTATGTCCCCCAGTTTTTTTTTTTTTTTTTTGTATTTCCTCCCTTTTTTAATAATATACAGGAGCATGAATGATTATATTCTAGTTGGAACACCTTCTATTCTCTTTTATCTTTGTGCTATTAATTTAGCAAAATAAACATAATAGAATAATAATATTAACCACCCTATTATCATTATATATTGAGAGAAATTTTTCTAAATTGAAATTATTAAAATCTTATTTGCGATCTATTATATAACAAGATAGATAAAATAGTCTTGGTTTTTTAGTGAAAAATAATATTACTTTAATTTCTAGCAAAATGATTTTTTAAAGAATGTTGTTTTTAAATGTATTGTTATTTTTTTTACAAAAACAAAATGATATTAATTCATTCAAATTTTTAGAATTCATCATTCAACATTGTTAAAACTCTAAAGGATGATTTGCGAACAAACTCACGACATTCAAGTTAATATAACATACAAGCAAAATGCCTACAAATAATATGGTAACATTAAAGTGACCGAAATACTTATGATATCGGATTTGCAACTTTGACGCTCAAATCATTGATTGAATAAGTTATCTTTCAATATGAACCAGATGAACATCGCAAAAAAATGGAAAATCAAACAATGATGAACAATGCAACACCTCATTTAGAAGACGAAATCACGAAGAACAAAAAACTTATATCTATGTGAAAATCACTTATTTAGATTGAATTAGAGGGAAGAAGGTGAAGAAGGGAGATTTTGAATAAAAAAAATTGACCCAAAACCACCCATTCTATGAAGAAATTAAAGAGATAACATAGGAAGAAAACTAAGGTCGATTTGTTAGAGATGGAGGAACAAGAGTACACAATTTTTAAGATTTTATTTCTACTTTTAACTTCTTATCTTGTATATTTTAGGCACAAAGTTAGAATTTCTTAAATTATTATTTTGTAATAAATAATGCACAAAATAATTTTAATGATGTTACGATGATGGCACTATTCTCTTAATAATTTGACCAGGATATGCGAAATTAATAAATTGGCCAGGGGATACGAAATTTCACTATTTCAGGACCAGCTCTGACTCTGAGTTGAGAAAAAATTGTGAAATGCAACTTGCAATAGAGAGTTAAAGTGAGAAAGTGATATTTGTTTTGGTATCAAGGACTTTATTAATGGACCTCGTTTTTTATTTCTGAAAGTGATATTATTGACCATCGTTTATCATTTGCGAAATTTCTTTTTGGGTGTAAATCCTCCGTTCTAAGAGAATGAGATCTTTTTTTTTAACGAAGAGAATGAGATCCTAACAGCTTGAAGATTGATCAGAAGATAAATAATATTCGACAAAAAATTATTTTATCGAATAATCAAAATCAGATTTTTTTAGAAAGGTTTATTCTTTGGTGAAGCTGAATCACTTACAAATCTTTAATTTATTAATTGATTTCGTTGCCACCATATAATTGTTGTTAACTATACTTTTATTTTTTTATAGATAGAGAAAATGACAATAATTACCAGAACTCACGCACAAACAAATAATTGGATTTCGAACCCTAGTCACAACATACGGCCTATCAATTTGATATTTTTGTTGGTTTAATTAAGATTTGTTTAACATTAAAATATACTTTTTGAAGTAATTTCTCAACACATAATCAAGAAAAATATAACATAAGTCTCTGTTTTAGTTTAATAAATAACTCAAAACTATTTTTTTTAAGGAAATTTAAAACTATTATATGTATTGGTTTTTTAAAATAATGTTGCTATACATAAAAATCAAATAAAGGAAGTTTTTTTCACAAAATTCAAGATATTCATAGATATAAAGGTCTTACTAACAAGTGCGCTTAGAGCACTAGTTAAGATTCTAAATTAAAAATAATTTGTAAATTTTATGTAAAAAAAAGTTACTTTTTTAAGTTTCAATATGTTGAATACATCAATCCTAATAAAAAATTTCTTCTTCAAACTTTTTAACAAGTATCTTAAGGACACTTTTTAGCATTTTTTAAATATAACATTGGAAATTTGGGAACCCACTTTATCACGTTATTTCAGCCTTAAAGATGCACATGCATTAGATACCGACTAGCTTTGAAAAGAAAACTAAATCACGTAAATGCAGCTTTGCAATGTCAATAATTGTGACATGCATGTGTTAATTAACTAACGCGCTTTATTGCGAGTGGAAAATTTGGTGATGATGACCCAGTGAAGTTCAATAAGTGAGATAGAGGCGTCTTCACTATTCAATTGATCACTAATTTTTTTTTAAGGAAAAAATATATATAAATCATTTATTTACACTTGAATAGAAGGCAAGCGGATAATAAACTGCGCCGTTAGACTTTTTTGGATGGCAAAACTAATCATCGTGAACACAACATTCATGGACCTATGAAACATGACAATAACTTTTGAACTCTATGTAGAAAGTTGCTGATCAAAATCTCTTTCAACTAACTAGTGGCCATAGCTATTAATTGATGTACTAAAAAACAGTGCCGGCCCAATAAATTTTATTCGTAGGCGAGACATAAAACAAATTTTAATATTATGCGTTTTTAATCTCTATATATGGCCTTTTGGTTTATAAAATCTAATAATTTTTTTTTTGTTGGAGCCTAAAACGAGGGTTTTAGTAGCCTTACCTTTATGTTGACCGTGCTAAAAAAGAAGGATCATGACAATCAAGTAGTATTGTGTTTGGTTTTAAGATTGTTAGTGTAATTTGACAAATTTGAGGTATGGAAAATGACAACTAAAATTCTTATATCTTACTGAATCATATTATAACTTTTTGTCACAAATTCAAGTCGTCTAAAATACTAAAATAGTTTTTTATCCACTAAAAATATATCAGACAAAAAATTGTTCAATGCTATAAAAATTTGTTCTGCGTCGTTTTATCTTCTACTGTTTTGTTCGATATATAACTTTCAACACCTTCCGGCGGATCAAACACACTCAAATACTAGTATATAGTAAATAAAAATTTAAGGATCAATAAGGATTGATTTTGATATTTCTAATGGCTGAGGTTTGGCTTGAATCTGTAGCAAATTGCAAGGGTTGAAGATCAATAGTAACTTAATATCTATCTAGCTTGATGCAAGTGGAAGAGTATAGTAGTAGAATCTCTGGTGCAGATTTCATTGTGCAAGTTGGCTGCATTTTGGTAGGAGATTAGTCTAGTCTAATCATGGTTGCTCCCTTGGGGTATTGTGCAAGTTGTGTAGGTGTGGCTTTATTACTGGCATTTATAGGTGTGTTTTGTATGGTTAGGGGTCTGGTGTAGTCTCATTACGTCGTGTGATGGTTTGCAAGACTACTATATTTTTCCTTGGGTTTTTGTCTTATATAAGTGTGTAGGTGGACCTATGTTAGCTTGGTGTATTTGACTTGGATTTCTGCTCTTCTTCCGGTACTTTTTACTCGCACCCAACTGATTTGTCGAAAATACCCCTATATTAGTTAAGTAACGCAAGTGTTAAATTCTACGCTACTTAACTAACACCGCGTGAGTTAACTTACGCTAGTTTTCCACTGCCATATTTCCTTCTCTTCTTCTTCCTTTACGTTTTTGTTCTCTCCTCTTCTTCCTTGCTCTAAACCCAATAAAACCAACCCAAAACCCTTTTATTCCTCCGCACGTCCTTTTCACTTTCTTCTTAAGCTTTTCAATTATACTCAAACTTGATCAAAAATTGAAAAAGTTCACTTTTTTATTTGTGCCCATAATTTGGGAGTTTTAATTTTTGGGATTTTTTGTGAATGGAAGAGATGATTGGAGTTCAATAGCAGATTCACTTTCAACAAATGCACTGAAATTGTATTCACCGGTTATGGGTCAATATTATGGAGATACACTAAAAGAGAACAAAAACGTAAAGAAGAGAAAATTGGTACTGAAAAACCAGTGTGAGTTAAGTCACGCTAGGTTTATAACCTGCGTGAGTTAACTCACGCAGCGTGACTTAAGTCACGCAGGGGTATTTTCGGCAAATCAGCTGTGTGCGAGCAAAAAGTGCTAGGAGAAGAACATAAATCTTTGACTTGGGTGATGAGAACTAGTTCAAATGGATAGCTAGTTTATAAAGCTAGTGCAAAGAGTCAGAATAGAAGAATAAACGGAAGAAGTTTTTTTTTAAAGAGTAAATGAAAGAATATGAAAAGAAAATAAAATAAATACCGCTAAATTAAATAAATAAACTTTTTGTACAAAGAAAGATACATTGAGCTGGTGATACGAACATCAAATTTTAAGCAAGGAAAATATAATAAATAAATAAAAATATAAAAAGCTGGGGGACATAAACCAAACCCAACAACCACAATTCAACTGTTAAAAGGTAATACAACAATAATTAACAAACCAGTGATGAACCCTAATGTGTCGCAGATATATACACACTAGAGCACAAACCAACAAGCCCAACGTGGGGCCCAAAACCAGTTTGCAAAAGAAATTGGTGTAAAAAGTCGAAAGCATTGACATAACCATAACACGAACTAGAAACAAATCTTAGTAAACCAAACGCTTTTTTTTTTGTATAGTGTATGATCCTACTGCCAACACGGAAAAGTTCACGAACCATAAGCCCATGGATAAATCAGAGTGAGCATTAAAAGCCCTTTCGAGCCTAATGAACCCCGCACAAAGCATTACCAGATCTGGAAAAATAGAACTAGTGCAACGACGATGAGTTTTGAAGCGGAACCTGAAAACGAGCCAACCAACGAAACTACCCACATGGGTTTTGTACACCACCGTGAGTCAAGAACATCACCGCCGCGTACTAACAAACACAACACCGATTGGGGTTTCAATGGAACCAGATAAAACACAATCCACACGCCTAGGCAGATTGACGACGGATTTAAGCAAAAAACAAGAAAATAGATCCAGATCAAAGAAGAAATCAAGATCGAGAAATCTTCCTTATAGAGGCGCAGTGAAGGAAGAGCACCCGTCGTAACACAGACGCGGTGATGGTGGTTTAACCCACCCACCAACACGTTTCGGAAACCACGCGCAAAACCACCGAAAAGCCGCCGGCAAATCTGGCGTTTGAAGGTGGTGCAGAGGAAAGACTAGACACAATGAAAAGACTAGATAAATGTAATAGACATAAGGACCATACCAGATCTGAATCAGGTTTGGTGGTTGTAGTGGTTTCACGCAGGTTAATCTTGACCGTAGATTTGTGATCCAATGATTCTGATTTACCCAATGCTAATTTGACCGTTTGACACAGTAAGAGATCTTAACCCTTCAATTTTGATTAGACGGTTAACAATAGTTACTGTGTCCACTGTAAATCCGGACTAGACCCTAAGCGTCTAGAGGTAAATTAAAAGAAAATAATAAAAAGAAAAACACTCATAAAAAGAAAATAACAACAAAACAAAAAAAAACTACTCTAGCACACAAAAATAATAAAGAATGATAAATATTTTTTGCAGAAGAGATAAATTCCATAAAGCTAGAATAACAAAATAAAAAATATACAAAGTAAAAGAAAACAAAATATCCTAAAAGAAAAACATATTGAATTTATAATTCGTAAAATAAGATATAACATTCAATACAAGACGGATAAACCAAAAATTGATTAAAGATAAAATTAAATCCTAATGGTTTTCTATTAATCATATAACTAAAGTGTGATCCAGCAATCCTAAGATCGAGATTTTCAAGGCTTGACAACAAGATTTAAGACCGTCGACATTAGTTGTATGCATCTTTCTCTTTTCTTTTGATTATGTTGTTATTTATTGTTATCATTCATGTGTAATTAAACTTTCATAGATTTTTTTTGAACATGTCAAAATGAAATTTTCATATAACCATGGTGATGCATCCTGCACAAGGTGTGCAAAAGGAGAATCACCAACGAATATTTACAAGGTCACATAATCCTTAAAAAGAGAGCACAACCAAAGCAGTAAAAATAAATATAGCTAAACACTCATATAGAGTAGCGGGTGTCGCCACCAGTCTGTATAATTATAACAGAATGAAGCCTGCTTTGATTTTAGCCAGATGAACGAATTTAATTTAACTTTTTCTATTAGAGTAACAGAAGTAGAGATCGTGTTTTGAAATATACGGTTGTTTCATAGATTAGAATGGAATGATGAACCTTTATGATATAGTTGGACATTCCAAACGACATTGTCAGGTAAATTTCACATCTCTTTCACTTACTTTTATTTTATTTTTGTTTCATGTTTAGAAGTTTTTCTGATTCTGATTTTTTAATGAAGCTTAGCTACACAAAAAAAATTGCGTTTTTATTTTATTGGGGCCTATTTTCAAAATAGAGACGAGCCTCCTATTTTATAGGAACGACCCTGCTTGATCACATCTCTATTTAGTTTCAATTGTAACCAACCTTTTGGAATCCCCCTTTTTAATTGTTTCTATTTAAGTAAAGTTAATTTCAAATTGGAGACAACATTCCATGTCTTGGTCGTTGATAAGTGCTGGAAAGTAGTTATGTAGATGTTGTATTTTAGGCACTTTGATTACTTCTTTCACAAGTTCTATATCTAAGGAAAAGCCAAGAATTAATTAACAAAATCCAATTTAAGCTTTTTATATCTTACTATATCCCATTGTGCAAGAAAATGGATGTCAAGACACCAAGCAAGCAAGAAATCAACAAAGAAATAAAAAGGTTAGCTCGCCACATCGAGCTTGGAGCGAGCAGAAGGCGAGCCAAGTTAGAGAGCACCATTTCCAGAATTCTCATAGGTCGTCACAGCGAGCCAGGGGGAGGCCTAAGCCACATTACTCGCCACAGCGAGCAAAGATTGAGCAAGAGGCAAGCCAAGTCAGAGAGCTTCCAATTTTACAAGTCCCTAGCACGCCCCAGTGAGGCCACAACGAGCCAAGAGCGAAGAAGAAGCGAGAAAGTTCAAGAAAGTCCAGAATCCAGGGAAACAGGGCCTCGCCACAGCGAGCCTAGCCTTCCCCTTCCTCTCCAACAAGCCGGCCCTAGTTTTCTCTTTCTAGGTTTTCTCTTCCAATTTCTTCATTAAGGGGTGGTTTTTGGTCAATTTTTGACCTGAATCACCCATCTTCTTTTTCTCTCTATTTCAATCTAAATAAGTGATTTTCACATCTATTTTGTGATTTCATCATCTAAGTGTGGTGGTTTGTTCGTTGTCTTGTGCTACGTTGTTTGATTTCTAGTCTTCTTGCGGTGTTCATTTGATTCATATTGAAAGATCGATTATTCAATCAAAGATTTGGGCGTCAACGTTAGAGATCCGGAAGCCATGGATATTCCGGTCATTTTAATTTTATCATATATTTTTGTAGGCATTATGCCGTTATATGCTATTAACTTGGATGTTGTGAGTTTGTTCACAGATTCATCCTTTACGTTTTTAGTGGTATTGAATGATGTAATCTCTCGATTTGAATGAATGTATATCATTTTGTTTTTGTCAAAAAAAAAAAGAATTTGAAATGATAGAGGTTGAATAAAAAAATATAGCATGAAATTGAATGACAACCAAAAACTAAATTTTAAGAAAAAATAAATAAAACAAATGACACCCAAACACTAAAAAAGTAATTCATCATATTTGAAAAAATATAACAACCATTTATTTTGTTAAATTAGCAAAACACAAGCAATTTTCCATTGTCAAATCCTATCAAGACCAAAACTGACGGAGATTGAAATAATAGAGGTTGAATAAAAGATATAGCATGAAAGTGAATAACATCCAATAACTAAAATTTAAGATAAAAAAAATAAACAAAATGTCATCAAAAACCTAACAAGCAGTTTATCATAATATTGGGATAATGTTCGGACTTTTGGATGAGCCTACACTGAGTTGGATCATCATATTAAGTCAACAACAACCATATAAGTGAGATTGACACACCTCATCTTCACAAAAAATCTTATGTCATTAGGTATATGTGTCATCTCACTTATATGTTCTTCAAAATCTACTATTTCATCCATTGTAGAACGTCAACTCATACTTGACACATTAATATTCCTTAATCAAGTGTGCGACAATCCACATCCGTAAATATGTGACATAGTGAAATAAGGTCAATCGGATGCACTTCATGTTTAAAAAGGTGGGTTGGTAGTGATTACAAGGAGGCAAGTTTATGTTTATTTATTTCATGAAAGTAGAGAAAGGAAATTAAAAAGAAAAAAGTGAATACGAAAAAGGAACTTGAACATGATAGAAATGATAAAGAAAAAATATATGTAGCATGTTTTGTCCGGGAAATGATTGGAAATAGACTGAGTTGCCGGCAATTATATGAGTTTGTTGAAGGGGTTATAGATTTTTGGGTAATTATTTTGCCAAAAAATTAGTCTTAATAAAAAAAGTCACATTATTTTCAAATGTATAATAACCATGTACTTTGTAAACTAACATAACACATCTGCATTTTTCCATTGTCACATCCTACCAAAGACCAAATGTAAAGTAATTTTAAATGATAAAGGTTGAATAAAAAAATGGCATGAAAGCGAATGACAGCCAAAAACTATATTTAAGCTAAACAATTTAACAAATGACATCTAAACACTAACAAAATAGTTCTTCATAATGTTGGGACGACAGAGAAAGCCTATATTAGGTTTGATCATCATATTATGCAAAGAACAATCACACAACCGAGAAATAATACATCGATATTTTTCAATTCTTCGATCCCACCAAAGGCTAAAAGTAAAATGATTTGAAATAATAGATGTTGAATAAAAAATAGCATCAAAGCAAATGACATCCATAAACTAAAATTTTAGATGAATTTTTTTTAATTGATACCCAAATCTTAACAAAACAGTTCATCATAATATTGTGACTTCTGAGGGAGCCTAAACAAGGTTGTATAATCAGTTTAGGCTAAGATTAACTACGAAAGTAAGATTCCAACCACATCTTCATCGAAAATCTTAAAACATTATGTACATAAGTTATCTCACTTATATTTTTATCATCATCTACCATTGAATTCAATGTGAAACTTTAACTTACATATGACACATTAACATCTCTCTTAAATGTGAGACTTTTTGCATGGGTAATATGGTGACATAGCCAAATAAGGACAAATTGAGACCTAACATGGTAAAGGTGGGTTGGTGGTGGTTTTTTGGAGGGAGGTTTATGTTCCTTTATTTTAAGAGAATAGAGAAAATAAATTAGAAAAAGAAAGAAGATGAAAAGAGAATTGTTTACATGAGATAGATGGTAAGGAAAATAAATAAGGGGTCTGTGTTTTAACCTTGAAAGTATAGGGAAAGTAGTGAATTGCTTGCAATTTTGCAGGTTTGTTGAAGGACCAAGAGATTTTTTACATGAGATAGATGGTAAGGAAAACAAATAAGGGGTGTGTGCTTTAACCTTGAAAGTATATGAAATGAATTGAGTTGCTTGCAATTTTGCAGGTTTGTTGAAGGATTAAGAGATTTTAGGGTAATTATTTTACGAAAAAAATAGACTCAATTAAAAAATATCACATCATTTTAAAATTTCTAATAATATATATTTTTGTTAAATCAAAATAATACATCTGCCTTTTTCCATTGTTAGAATTCACGAAAGACCAAAGTCAAGGAATTTGAAATAATGGAGGTCGAATAAAAATATCATTAACGTGAATGACATCCGATAACTAAGATTTAAGATACAAATTAAACAAATGATATATAAAAACTAACAAAACAATTCATCATGGTTTTGAGATTTCTAGGGGATTCTACACTGAATTTGATCACCATCACAGATTAAGAGAAACCACATAAGTGAGATTGATATCATATCTTCATCTAAAATATTTAGGCATCAGGAATCATCTCACTTATACGATGTTCAAAATATACTATTCAATCCAATATAGAACTTTAACACACACTAGACAAATTATCATCTATTAGTCAAGTGTGCAACTATCCGCGTCCGTAATTACATGACATATTTAAATAAGGTCAAATGAAGGCACAAATGTTCAAAAAGTTTGGTTGGTGGTGGTTTTATGGAGAGAAATTTATGTTTCTTTCTTCCATGAGAAGAAATACAGAAAAATAAAAGAAAAAAAGAATTCAAAAAAGAAATTGAAACATGATAGAAGATAGGAGAAAGAAAGTAAGTATTGGCATTTTGTTCGTGAGAGTATAGAGAATAACGTGAGTTGCCGGTTATTTTATAGGCTGGTTTAAGGAGTCGGAGATTTCTGGTTAATTATTTTACCAAACAATTAGATTCAATTAAACAAACGTCACATGATTTTTTTATTTTTTTTAAGGAAAATGTCACATGATATTAAATTGTCTAATAAAAATATATTTTCTCAATTCAGTATAACACAACGACAATTTACCATTTTCACTTGCCACCAAAGTCCATAAGTGAATAAATTTAAAATAATAAACGTTGAATGAAAAAATTCATATGAAAAAGAAGGACATTTAAAAACTAAACTTTAAGATAAAAATTAAACAAATGACATCCAAAAACTAAAAAAACGGTTGATAACAATATTGTGAATTTCGCATAATCCTACATTGAGTTTGATCATCTTAACAGACAAAGAGAATCCATAAAAGTGAGTTTGACACCACACCTTAACCTAAACCGTAAGAAATTAAGTATATGGATCATATCACAAGTATATGTTGCTCAACATCTACCCTTGCATTCAATGTGAAAGTTTAGCTCACACTCGACACATCAACATATCTCACTTAGGTATAAGACTATCCACATCCGAGATCTACCACCAGTAATCACTCATGCTTCATCCGCAAAGTCGAATCAGGTTATGATACCATTGTTTGACCTTATGGAGGGAACCAACACCAGTGTAGATCTACTCATTAGACATAGAACAACCACACAAATGAGAATAATACATCTTCAAATCTAGCATGTGCTTGACAAGGATATCCATACTAGTTTGTATCCAATTCAATCAATCAAGCTTTCATTGCTATTATAAAATTATTGCATTTATCTTTTGGTCAATAAGAGCCATGAATTATATGATCTTGATAAGATTTGAAACATTTTTAGACCTTAATAAACCTCATTTTGTTGCATTCAACAATAATATATGATGTTTTGCTAATCAATTTCTAAATATTTGAATCTCGGTTGTATCATCAAAACCATGATAAAGGCATTTCCTCAACATGGACTTATAAGTTATAACGTTCTCATGATTCAGAGAGAGATTGTGAGGATACAACAATTGCGATTTTTGGATCTTGCACCTTACTTTGAGGATATAAGCTGTTGATAAATTTATCTTCTAATGTATTCAATTTCGTCATCACTGCAACAGTTTTATCTAAGTATCAATCCTTGAATTTCCCAATTAAACAATGCGTTAATAACATCATGAATGTTGGCCCTTCTTGAAAATTAAAAGCGCATAATGATCCTGTTGTTTTGTAAAATTTCCCAAATCAACTATGAGGTCCTGAACATGTCAATGATGTAAGTCTCAAGTTTATATCAAGCACCGGCAAACTAGTATGACAAAATTTGCGTGGATAAAACTTTGCAACTTCAACCAATTTTGTCTTGTCAAAATAAGAGAACAAATTTGTTGGACTCAAACAAGCCATACAAATGAGCAACCTGCTATTTGTCTCATTAAAACAATTATTAAGCTCCTGAAATTGCATGTCTAAAATAGTACTCCCTCCTATCTTTTTTATAAAAGACAAATAAGTCAATAAAAATTAATGTATTTAATTCATAATATGAACTAAATAAATACATGAAGTTTTTTTTTTCTAGAGAAAATACATTAAGTTTTGTTCACCTATTTTTTTTCTTAGAAAAAAAGTCAAGAGGGAGTATAAAAAAATTGGGTTAATTAAGTTTTTAGTCCTTATAAATATTCACAGTTTTGTTTTTAGTCCCTACAAAATAAAATCACACTTTTTAGTCCCTGTGACATTTTCCTTAAGCCTTTTAGGGACCAAAACTGTTGCTGGAAATTTTTTACAGGGACTAAAAGTGCTGATGGAAAAATTTATAGGGACTAAAAATG
>Ga0315914_1006767_pt1 | contig 16125 bp, 10 predicted proteins | sample MpolenodulesMG_FD_203920 | JGI IMG/M metagenome (GOLD analysis project Ga0315914, IMG submission 203920) | Medicago polymorpha root nodule microbial communities from Los Angeles, California, United States - elongated nodules | ecosystem: Host-associated > Plants > Roots > Nodule | place: USA... | reverse complement strand
CCCCCCCCTTCAATTTCAATATATTCTTTCTACATTATTATTTACATTCATTATTATCCTATAACTGATTCCAATTGAACGGAACTAAGATCCGTGAAGCCTTATTTTACCTATATATTGTGTTAATTTGTTCAAAAACTTTAAACATTTATGTCTAAACTTGTGTTTTTTCACTGGAAATATGATATATTCCTTTAATATGCATTTTCTCCTTGATTCTTGCCTACTATTTCTGTTGCCTTCATTATTAAGGATGTCACTGCCTACATAATCTTCTATGACCAACATGTGTAATATAATATCTTTTACATATTGTGATGATATTGATTGTGATTTATGTTTGTCAGAATTTTATGCCTGAAATTTCACGTGCACTGATCATTTACCCAGAAAATAGATACTAAATGTTGCAACTCATTTTTGCAAGGAAGTACATGTCCCCTCATGATCCAGATGAGGGGTCGTCAATCACATAGTGGAGAGTCCAACGATGGGAATCATCTTTCCAACCTGTTGTCCTCCATCCAATATTTGGAAGTTTTCATGGAAAGCCTCTTATGCAAATGGTTTGGGAGTCCAAGGTGGACATTAGTATTCCATCTACAGACGATAAGTCAAAAGGGATCCATTTCAATCATTTTGATATTGAAATATATCTTGGGACCCTCGCACGAGTTGTTTACTCAACTCAAGCTGGTGAAATTGTCGTTGCTTTTCTTCACTGTGGAGTCCGCATATTTTCTTGTTTGACTTTTACACCTGTAGCCAACTATCGGATTAATGTTCGATCATTAATTGATGTTCCTGATTTTTATGCAACAAGTTGTTATTCAGCTTCTGTTTGGCATGACACAAACTAGGGTGAGGCCATGTTGAAAATAATCTGAGTTCTTCTTCCAGCTTTTCCAATTGGTCATGAGAAAGCAACCTCATCAACTTGGGAACGTGCAATTGCTGAAAGGTAATTGCTTAAAATTGTTTAGGACGTGTCATGTTCATTACCTTTTTTGGAAGTTGTGATTTATGTGTTTTTTTGTCAATGGTTTATTTCTCTGCTAACATATGTTAGGAAAAATAGGTTCTGGTTTAGTCTCTTAAAACATCCCTATACTTATGCCGATACCTTATATGGAGGGTTTGAAGTTTCTCTTGATTGCTCCTTCGAGTATCTTCATAGTGTGGAGGTTCATTCAGAATAGGTTTCCGAACGATGACAACATTTGGTCTAGGGGCGGTTGTGTTCGCTTGCAATCCGTGTTACAAAAGTTTGGAAAAATATATACATCTATTCTTGCACCGCCTAAATGCAACTTATAAATTATGCATTTGATTTATCTTCAGTTGTAGCTCACTTCTTCCGTTGCAGTTAGAGATCTCTAGAGTGTTTTGTCATATACTGGTGTTTGTTGAAATGTTTATTATGCATATTTTCCAGCTTTATAGTGATGGAGACTTGTGTATTTTATGACATATGTTTTTGTTACAAAGAACAAGTTTTTATTGCCATTGTTTTTTTTAGTGTATGCTAGTTTTGGATCTTTTAACTCTTTACATGTTTTTAAAAAAAATGCATATGCTATGTCCCAAATTTGACTCGAGAAAGTTTCCAATAAACTTCTTTGTCAAACAAATAACTAAAAAATGACTTTTAATAAAGTTGTTGACATTCATTAATATATAATAATAATAAAAAAATTGTGTTTATGAATCAGTAAATTTCTTGTGGATTTTTCTACGGTTTAGTTCAGATTCCTGAGGAATTACCTGAGTAAAGGGCTTTGCTGCGGCATTTGATGTGGAATTACATGCGGAACGTTGGCAAGAAACATTCACGGGCAGAGGAATCTCTCCCACTCTGACCAAAAATTTCCTGCAGATACTATTGGCTTTTCCTGAGGAAATTTTCGTAGGAAAGTTTCCTGCGGTTTCTAAAATCCTCAAGAAACAATTACCCACGAAGGTATTATCTGGGAGTGCAAATCCTTGGCAAAATCGGCAGGAAACAAGTTTCCAGCGGATTTATCGCCAGATTCCCCAAGAAATCGAGAGTTTTTTTGTAGTTTATTTACATACAAAATTTCACATTTAAATTGTTGTGATTTGTTGAAAATGTAAAACTTTTAACACTAACACTTCATCAAAAGTAATCTCTTGAAACAAAGCATATTTAATATATTAAAAACATGATATTAATATTTAGACTTAATTTCATGTTTGGTCCCTTACTTTTATTTTAGGTTTCACGAAGATCCCCTAAGTTCAATAAATTTCAGTTGGTCCCTTATGCTACTAATGTAACAATAAATTAGTCCTTTTAGTTAATTTTTCTATCAAAAATGCTCATGTGGCTAACATAGACATTCATGTGGGTACCTTAAGGGATGTCATGTGGACGTTTTAGAAGTATTTAACTCAACATTTGGTGAAAATGAAGAACTTATGCTAACATAAATAATGTGAGGGACTAACTTAAAACTTTTTAAATGCGAGGTCCAACTTGAAATTTTAAAATAAACACACGGGACTATCTTAATATAATATATATTACGTACGTTTAGTCAATAAATTTTATGTGTCATAAATTTCACATTTGATAACAAACTATAACTACTATTTTTATTAAATGTGAAATTTATTATACATAAAATTTACCTTGACTAAACTTATTTAATTAATATATTAATTAAAAATTAATTTTTTAATTTATTATAAATGTTTTGTCTCAAGAGTTTACTTTTGATGATTGATAGTGTCAAAAGTTTTACACTTTCAATAAAGCACAACCATTCATAAGTGGATTTTCAGATGCACTTATGTTTATAGTCAAATATTTTTAATATGTTGATTGTGATGAATAATTAATTGTATAAAAAATTATTACATTAATTGTGTATATGAAATAGATATTTTTTTATAGATATTATATGAGTCTGTAAATACATCTCTTAAGATCATACTTCCTGTAAACATGTTTCATGTTATATGTTCATTCTTTTGTAGTCGAGGGCTTATATGGCCTTCATGACCACTCTAAATCCACCATCTCTCTCTAGCTAAAACACTATTTTCTCTCTCTACAAACCGTCTTCAACCTTCCGCCTCCGCCTCCACCTCTCCCCTCTCCTAAATCCAAACCCTTTACTCACAAGATGTAATCTTGGTTAGCAGTGATGCGAAGAGGAGCAACCTCCGCATCACTCACAACGGTCTTCCGGCATTCCTCCACTGTCCGCGCCCTCGTGTTTCTTTTCTGGTTCAAATCGAAGTCCCTTTCCCCCTTCTACCTCCACTCCTCCGGTGGTTCCCTTTTCTTTTTTGGCTGTCTCTCATTCCAACTTTTTCTTTGTTCGTCGCTTCGTGATCTGACGCAAGAAGTTGGTTATGGTTTGTGTTAGATTCAGCTTTTTCCTGTTTGGTTGTAGGTGTATTGTAGGTGTGTCGATATTTATTGTTGCTGCAGGTTTCAGATTTTGCCTCCTCCATGCCGGAAGATTGGCGGTGCGTTCGTAGGTTGAGACACAACCTTTGTTCTTCTAGCATGGTGGTTGGTGGTGGTGCGATGGGTGGCGTTCTCCGCACCATCCCCTTTCCTCATTGGGGTACTGCTGTCCAGATCGGAGATCCTGTGCAGCTGGATTTTTTGTTGGTGCTCGATCTTGACCGCTCATTTGTCGGCGGCTGCAGGTCCTTCGCGATTAATCCTCCTTCTTCGCAACTTCCAGATCGTTCGTCGTCGTAAGGATCATGGTGGTTTGTGGTTGTTTAGCCGGTGGTTATGGTTTACGTCGGTCTATTCAGATTCAGTTTTGCGTCGGTCTATTAGATTCTAGGTGTTTTTTGGGTGATTGGTGTTGGGGTGGTGGTGTTGCCGTGTTGCTGTCTTTGGTGATGTTCAAGTGGTTGTGATGCAGGTTGATTTTGTGGTTTGGTTTGGGTTGGGTTGTTTGTGTTCAAGCTGATTCGATTTGCGCTACTGTTCCACCTTTTCTTTGTCTTAGGAATTTGGCATCTGGATTATGGTGGTTCGTGAGTTGAGGGGTGCCGTATTAGCATCTGGATTATGGACAGGTTAAGGTGTCTGCTCTAGTGGTTCATGAGTTGAGGTGTGTCTTATTGATTTGTGTCGGGAGTCTGGTGGACTGATCACTTTTGATTCGAGTTCGGGAGCTAGTTTTTTGACTCGGATCCATTTAGGCTATTTTGGTGGCTCCTCCGATAGACCGGAAGTTGATTTGTGGTCGAATCTGAATGTTTGAATCAACAAATCTTTATCGGGTGCTTAATTGAACTCTTTGGGTGGTGATGGAAAATTGAGGAGTTGTTGTTAGGGGTTTTGACATGTTTGATGTCGTTGTGTGTTTTGGTTTTCTCTTGATGTAGCTCTTTTTCTCTCTCCTGTTTTTGGTGGTCCTTTGGTGGTGCCCTTGGGTGTTGTCTCATGTCTCTTTTGTTGGGCGGGGTTGATCCTGGTTTTTTGAAGCGTTTTCTGATAGCTCTTTAGGTGTATCTTCTGCCGTTACTTTTCTCTCTATATATATATTTGTCATTAAATTTTTTTTGCCTTCATGACATTTCTTCTTCCATTTGCATGATACCTCCACCAACAATAGAATTTTTCTATCACCAACTCAAATTGACGAAGTGCCAAACTAGTATATTATGCTAGAATAGTACGCGATTCTTTCTTAAAATTTCACTCATCACGTATATTTTATCTTTTTATACACATAATTATATCTATGTCACAATTGTTACCTATTATAATTTGAAGGGTTAATAGGTCTTTACCCCCTGTAATATAGGTCATTTCCGGTTTTCTCCCTTGTAAAATATTTTTTTTGATTTACCCCTGTAAAATATTTTTGTTTTGATTTACCCCCTAATAGGCCAAACAAAAACGAAATTTTTTTTTTTTAAAAAATAAAATTGGAAAAAATATTTTACAGGGAAGAAAACCAAAAATGACTTTATATTACAGGGGGTAAAGACCTATTAATCTTAATTTGAATTGATCAAATATAAATTTATTTGTGCATATGAATATTAAAAATAATCTACTAATTTGTGCAAATAAAATTTTCTCATTAGTATTGTCACCTGAGCTACATGATTTATAATCATCCTAGTCAACAACTAATGAATATGATGTCTTCCTATGAACAATGAGAGTGCTTTTCTTCAGCGCATCATTGTTCCCTTTTTCTAATTATTTTTTTAACATAATTTATAGTAGCCAACCCTGTTTATCTTAGCATGTAGCCCACATAGTGTAACTAAAAGTTTCTAGGGAAACAATCGATAAAAAAGACAAAGTGAAACATGATAAATACAAGTTTTTGAAAGGAAGTCACACAAGATATTTAAAAATGATCGTATTTTAATAAATGTGTTGGTCTTTGAATATATCAAAATTGTAATCACATTCTCAAATATCTCCTTTAGGGGCGGAGCCAGGTTTTAAACATCGGGGACCAAGTCTTAAAAGGTAGTATAATTTAGCAAACAAGTTTACATAATGGGCTTTTTTTAAAAGTGAAAAGGATTTTTTTGCCATAAAAAACAAAGGTCCAACATACAAAATGACACAAATGCTAATAATGGGGAACCATATTCATGACCATGTATAAATAGTAGTATATCCCCATGGTCCCTCTGCCACTGGTCTCTTTAGTTAATGATGTTGGTCGTCTTATTAATCATTCTAGCCCTCAAATGTATTTATGGTTATTACAAACAAAAGAGTCACTTAGAGAGATGCATTTAAAATTTTAATGCGCACATAGACTATAATGAGAGCACATCAACATTTAGGAATCCAAATTATTGTTACTTTTCAATGTTTTGCTTCTCCTTTTCATGTGACATTTAAGTCATATGATTTCCGGTATGTATCTGTTTATCATTTTTTTTTTGTTAAATAATTGTTAGTCTTAAATTAATTGTTTGCAGAATCAAACTACAAATCCTAGTACATATTTGTGCAGTTGTTTCTCAGAAAAATTTAAATATTCATCATTGTTTCATAAGTTTGAATGTGAAAAAGATGAAGATAACTAACAATTTCGATTGGTTTGAAAGTAAATAATACTTAAAAGTAAATATAAATAACTTTAAAGAAAAAGTATTTAATTGATTAAACAAACGAGAAAAAACTAATACACATAATCATATATGTTCTTCATACTCGTTTCTCGCTGTAATTTGGATAGTTTGAGTGTTTAAAGTTTCTATGAATGATTTGTGACCCGTATTTCCTATACAAAACACTATATATATAGTAAGGAATAACTGAAAATAACAGTCATAAACTAAAAGCCTTCGACATATATCTTGATATGTTTCCACGTGTCTTCGACCTCTTGATCTTGCCTCTTCATAATCAATTTGAATTTCTTCTTGTCGAAGCTAAATGACTTGGTAATATCCAATATGCTAAATGCTAACACAATCTGTTGAAGCCAACAACCTTTTTGGAATGTAAACAAACTCTAACTCCAACCTGACATATCTTTCCTTGTCGAATCATGTGTGTCGAAAATGCAGTCTAACAGTACCATTTAAGGAATGGTCGGGAAGAAATATTATGGATGCAAATGAGAACGTTATTCTCCACGTGTTGATCTTGTGTTATCAAATATGGTGTGCTAGAATATATTTTTTGAGGGGACTGGTATTAAGGTCGTTCCAATTGTTTAAAAGAAACAAAGATCTATTATTAACTTTAGAGTGCTAGTATAATGTTGTTGGAGACGCTAAGTGGAGGACCAAATCTGCCTATATTTGATGTTCACTGGCCACTCCCCTGGTGGTTGCTATAACCTTGATTTGACGTAACATGTCCTATAGAGATGTTGATGTGGTTACTGCTAGTTGTTGCAAATCCTTTCATCGCCAGATTCATAAGTAGTAGATGCTTTAACTATGCGGCAAAGTTTGGAATTTACAAAAGATATATCTCTCTTGAACCTTAGAGCGAAATTTGATGCTTCAAATATGGTTCTGACACCGAACACATCAACAATTTTCCTTCTATGTTGGTTCTACTATTGAAGAAGATTGTATTAATTTTAATGTTTGTTTTCATAGTTTTAATTTCTACATGTTAGACGTAAGAGCAACCAAGTTGTCTATTATTTGGTAAAATATTTATAATCTAAATTACATGTGGATCGAAAAGATTTCACCTTATATTTATTTATTTTTTTAGAGAAATTTCACCTTATATTTATGTAATCTTAGTTTTTGATTTGTTATTATATTTTCGTTTTTGAAATTATCTTTCAACTTAAAAAATCTACACGAATTTGACAAATGCATGACAAATCTCTTTAGTTGATACCAATCAAAATCATCCAAAATCTTCCATTATATATACACATAAATAGTGAAAGACAATAAACTACTCACGTTTTGTTGATGACAACTATAATACCACTAATTAAGGTGATAAAAATATTCTTCTTGACACATTAGCTTGGCCCACAAAGCTATTTTGTTGAGGTGTACCTAACTTGGGGATTGACACAACCCACGATGAGGAGTTCAGGTATGCTCCATTTACTCCATGTAGGGCCTTAGATGGAAGACACGTGGCAAACACACATTTAACGGCTGAGATTTCAAGCTTAAAAATTAACATTGGTGTGATAGAATCATAGAGAAAAAAAACCCTTCCCTCTTCCCGCCGCCCATCGCCGGATTCAAAGGCAATACCCTCTTCCTGATTCAAAACTGAACCATTTTTAACCTGAGATTCCCAATTACAAAAATTGAAAATCAAATCACTAATTTCAATTGAACTATTCAAGTCAGATCCATTTTTAACAGCACTGATACCGTTACCTTTGCTAGAGAAGAAACCACTTGAAGCAAACAGGTTTTCCATCTCGATTTTTGATGTATAATATCATAACAAAAATTGCAGATGAAAAACAATAATAATGCCGCGACCTATAACAATTGAGCGGCGAGACCATGATGAGAGGAAGAGGTGACGACGCTGTAAATGATGAAGAGAGGCGGTGATGGACAGTGGTGGAGAGGTTGGTGGCGGTGGAAGGAGAGGTAGAGGATGAGAGGTCGTAACTCGTAAGAGGAAGAGGGAACATAATCATTTTTGTTTTTATTAAAAATATGTTAATATTTTAATTTAAAATCTCAACCATTAAATATTTGTTTGCCACATGTCTTCCATCTAGACCCTAAATGAACTAAATGAAGCAAGTGCTAAATGGAGCATACCTAAACTCCACGGTGAGATGGCTGGCACCGCCCATCGACAATGCGCGTTCTCAATGCTCAGTGTCTAAATCAAAACATACAAAATTAGCAGACAAAATTCCTCAACAAAAAAAAAAGATCAACAAACAAAAAAAATCAAAACATAAATGGTGTTTTTACTGTTTATTACGCACAATACTACAATTGATTAGGTGGTTATTACTTACTTTCACATAGGGTGAAATATAGTTGTTAATTTGGGAAAGATTGCGTTGATAGGGATACTAGTTAATGACATTAGTTTGAGCTTACTTTGCATATATCATGGTATAGACTTGCTTTTTTCTTCAAATAATCTAACAATTAAACTAACAAGCATCACTGTGAATTTAGTTTAATTGGTAGAGACATTGTATAATACATGTAAGTATCGAAGTTCAAATTCTGGATTCTCCATATATTCAATTTAAAAATGAATTTCTAACCATTAAACTACTTAAGAAAAAAAGAAAAACTTGTGCGCACTTGATGTGTATCGAATATTGATGAGTTGCATTTACACGACGGAATCCTTGTTTTATTTAGAAGTAAAAAAGAGGTCATATTTTATACACATATACATGTCATAAATTCGTATATGTGAGTCATGTGATGAATTTGGCCTCTAAAGTGAGATATATACCACGGTGTAAAGTGTACACATATATTCATTCTATTGCATGAAGATCGAATATTAGTTCCCTTTGATCTTCGGCACCGTCACTACCAGCTTCCCACCGGTACAAACTGCCGTCACCCTCTCCGGCTGCGTCCACGGAGGAAGTCGAAACCTCCACAAATCAACACCAAGAGAAGACCTTCTCTCCTGCTGACCAACCACCACAACATCACCACCATCGATTCTCTTAATCACAATTTTAGTTATACCCGGTAAAATCTCGATTGCATGAGCACGTACACCACCAGCGTTAAATATATCCATCTTACTACACGACGAGACGAATCGAAAAAACTGTGAAGTTTCTTCGATTGAAACGTCGGCGTCTGAAGGAAAAGGAAGCTCGAGCATTTTAGCGAAGACATGTGGAAGCCTCCATAGCTTCTTTGTGTTTACGTTTGGTGTTGAAGAAACAACGCCATGTTGGGAACGTTTCTTTGCGAAGGGGTTAACGTTAGTAACTTTCTTAGCAAACATGCTTGAATGTGTTGTTTGTGTTTTTGAATGTTAGATACAAGGTTGAAGAGGGAATTATGAAAATTTTGTGGGTTTATTTTCTTAAGTGAATGTTTGTTCGATGGTGATATATAGAGGGTAGTGGTGATTGGTTTGACGAAACTACCCTTAAAGAGGACATTGTATTTTGATTGATTGGTTTTGCTTTCTTTGTCCTAAGGAATCTTGAAAAGGTTTTGCCCCATACTAAACGAATAGAATCCTTGTTCTGTGATCGATATGTGTTATAGGTAAAGTTAGCAAACAAATTAAAATAACTTTTCTTTTTTGAAACTCGGTTTCCGATCCAAAATTAAAATAACTTTTTAATTTAGTTTTAATGTTAATTGTTATATTAATATTTTCTTTCTTGTTAAGATTGGAACTTTAAACTTTTAATTCGAACTCTTTTAATCTCTTAGTTCAATCAAGTGATAATGTGTCAATCAATTATATATGTGAGATCATTAAAATAATTTAACATTTATCCTAATTAGTTTTAAAGTTAATATTAGATGATTGTGATAGTGATAGGTTGAAAGTGTAATTTTTTTTCCACTAAGAGTAGATAAAAAATAAACTTAAAAGAATTAATTGAATAGAGAAAGAAAAGCTAAGAATAAATGAGATTAGAAATGTGTAATTATGTGGTAAAGTAATCTCATAGACTGATAGTTGACATGAATAGATATTCCCTTTGTGTTTTTAATTGGTTGTATTCTTTTCATTTCATTACTTTGGTTTTGGTTCCTTCGAATGTATGCTGCAGATAAAGTTTACAATTAGATGTGTCATCATTCATATATAATAGACATTAAATAATACCTTAAATGTAAAGGTTCTTTTAGTGATTAGATGGAATGTCTTATACGTAAATTATGTGATGATCCTCAAACGGAAGGATTTTTTTAATCGACCGAACTGCATCTTGGCCAAAGATTATTTTAAATGAAAGACTTCATATAGTGGTCAAGAAGACTTCTTACATGAAAAACACATATTAAGTGTTAACTAATTAGCAGTCTACACTTTTCATCTATAATATAGAGCTTCTCTAAGGTATATATATTCATAGTTTCTTTTCTTTATAAGTTTATTTCTGCTTTTTGAAATTATTTGAGTAGGAGTTTAAACCTTAAATTCTCCATTTAATTGTTTTACATATGAATTCCTAGCCACTAATTTTCAATCTTTCGTGCTACATGTTAGCCTATTATCACATTTATCATTAACTAATATATAGTATGAATTAACAAATCTGTGTATATTCCATTGCAAATCAGGGTATATATACTTTTTTTTATTCTTGGACGCAAGATAAAAAGATGCCCGTCGAATAGTCAGACTCCACTTTGGGCGTGGTGCTTATAGCCACTCAAACTAATAACGAAGCCCGACCACACTTTTGCTTCTCCTTATATAACACTAATATTGAACCTTTTAATGACTTTGATTTTAGTATTGTTGCATGATATAATAGCTATAGCTAGCGTGATCTGTCTATGAGGAATACATTGCAACAATATATTCATCAATAACCAATTAATTCCATGTTAGTGAGAGTAGTTTTATTCAAGAACCTTATTCTTTGATTTGTGATTTTGTGTGCTCTGAGTATATGTGGGGATTTGACATGCTTACTGTGTTTGCATGTGAATCTTTTCTTTTCTGACCTAACATGTGTTTGGTTGAGTGAGATAGAGAAAAAGTAGGAGAGAGAAAATGAGAATTTATGAGCAGCAAATAGGAGAGATAATTAATGAGAATTTTCGATGAATTTTTGGAGATAAAGTGTCGTGGAAACGCACTATCGCGAGTCAGAACGACATACTATTGTTTTTCTTTTATTGGTTTAGGGCTAAAAAAAATTAAATGTTAGTACACTTTTTCTTTTATTGGTTTATTGTTTTTCTTTTATAAGTTATGTGTTTGGTTATGCGGTAGAGAGAATTGATTTTGATTAAAAATGAGTTTAATCTAAAGTGGTTTATGTTTGGATACCTTTACAAAAGAAGTGATTTGTATGTAGATATTGTAATTTATGTAGTATAATTTTTTAAATAACTCAAATATTACCCCATTTTTATTCAAATTTTTCTTCCATTTCTATTTTATATAATCATTTATTAATGATGTATTATTAAATATAAGTCTTTTGTCCAAAACAAAAAGATATATTAGTATGAGTTTAATCATCAAATAAAAATGTGCCAAATATTAAAATGTAAAAACACTTTTTTTGGGTATGAGTTTTACCCAATTAGTGCCAAATAAAACACGTTATTTTCGTACTTAATATAAAAAAAATTAGCCTTTAGAAAAAATAAAAAATAAAACACGTTAAACCTTTCAGAAAAGATAAAAAAAAAATCAAAACTCGTTAAAAAATAATTGGTCCATCAAAAACAAATAACACCACCAAATACAATAATTATTAAACAAATGGGCCCATCAAATAACCTATCTTCTCCAACCTTCAGAAATACATGTTTCTGTAACAAAAGAAACATCAAATGGTGGCCATTAAAGAGGGGCAAAGTCGAGAAATCGTAAATGACATCAAAAAACTGCAGAAACCACGTTTTCTCTTGTTGTAGAAGCTCTCAATCTCAACTTCAGAAAAACTGCATTTTGAGACCAAAACCACGTTTCACAAACTCACTTTTTCATTCATCCAAACAACATGAAAAATGGGAAAACGTCGTTTGGCAACAAAAACCCACGTTTGGAGGCTGGAAATGTGTTGCAAAACACATACTAAGAAAGGTGGATTGCCCGAATTGGATACGAACGATGCAATTTTAGTTCAAAATAAACATTTCACAAAAATTGTGAAAGAATTGTTGGAACAATTGGCAAAAATTCCTTAGCAAATAAAAAGCATGCAAGAAGATAAGTCAAGTCATGTATTGCGGTGTGACCTCTGTATGGGAGATCATCAAACCTGTTTTATCCCCACCAACAAAGAACGGGACAAAACCAATATGGTAATTAATTGGTAACAACTTACTTTTAAAGAGGTAATAATAAGAATTTCTAATAGTCTCAATACCCTTATCAACAATACTGGCAAAATCATCGAGTTGAGGATATGCTTAAGCAGTTCATGCAAACATCCCTACAAAATTAGAAGAACACAGAGGCTTCACTTAAAAATCTTGAAGTACAAATAGGACAACTTGCGAACAACATAGGTGAGCATGAAAAAGGTACTTCCAAAACTTACCCTCATGAAAAATAAAATAAAAAGAACCAATGTCATGTTGTGGAAAACGCAAAGGGTAATTAACCAATCAAACCTTTAGAGGATAAAGAGGAAGTTGGAAAGGATAAAATCAATAAAGAAGAGCCTGACAAGGACAAAGAAGATTGTCTTGTGTTAGCCAACCAAGCAAGGAAGGAAGAAGAAACAAAGGAAAGAAAAAGGGGGAAAATAAGTAAATCGTGACTCTGCATATCACATGTCCAATTCAAAAATAAATATAAAAGTTGGCATAGTTAAGGCAGTATTTAAACAAGATATACTTGTGTTTGGAACATAGATGAAGAGAATCGTCTCCTTTGATACTGGGAAGGCCATGTATACAAACGATTGGGGTAAATATTCATGTGGACACAAACAAGTTGACCCTAAGAAACAAATTTGACATAATCCATTTTGCCTTGTTTGATAAAGCTGTCACAAGAAGCAAGTCCCATTGGCTCAAGAGACGAGCAATAAAAGTATCCATACCATCATCTTGGCACAAAATGAACATATGCATCAAGATTACAACATAAAACAAATACTTGTTGGGAGGTAACTCAACTTTATAGGTGATGAGGTTCGATGTAGCGAGGAATATCAAAGTATTTCTTTTATCGTATCCATGAAGACTTGGTAAATGAACTATTTAGTTTATTTGATTATTAAAAGGTTTATATTTAATAGTTGGTAGTGTTTAGTTAATTGCAGGTGTGTTTATTGACACATTATGAGTGAGGGGTGAAATAAAAAATAGACAAGTTGTGTAGGGATTATGCTTCATTAGTTAGTTCACTAATATCTTTTCTTGATCGATTATAAACTCATCCTATTCCAATTATACCTTCACTTATCATCCTACATAGATCTCGATGTCTCACAGATAATGAGAGATTGTCTCTAGTCTCTAACTTATGATGTCTTGGCCAGTTAGCTGAAAGAAGCATTAAGTTCTGACATTGTGTTTGATTGTAAACCTAGCATCTACAATCTAACACGCCCTAAGTCAAAAGATCAATCTCATATTGCACGCCGGAGAAACATTAAAAGCAGTAATAAAGACACTCATATAACAGAATAGAATTTATCTATAGTCATCAAGACCAAGTATTCACATTAAATTCCTAACTAATTAAACTTAATCCTACACATAACATATAACTTACAAGACATAGGAGAGGATGTCGAGATGTAGCATCAACCGGCTTGATCTAGAAGCATTCAATGTTTCCACCTTGCTTTTGCTCTTTAACTCTCTCCTAAGTTCTTTCTCTCTCAACATGACTATTAAGTGAATGAGTGGAATGAGCTTGCAAGCCTCTATTTATAGGTTCTAAACCTAGTCCTTCATCGTAAAAGTTCCTTGTTCGTTTGGAAAACAATTGTTATTTAGCCAAGTGGGGCTTCATACTGTTATTGATCACCATGCGAGTCATATTCTTCGTTAGGCGAATTTCCTTGTTTTAAACTTTTGGTCTCTAACTTGCTTTGTTGGGCGGGTATTTGGCTCGCTATGCGAAGGCTATAACTTTCCTCTTTTAGGTTCAATGCTTACAACTTTCATTCTTCTTATAATTTATATACATATTGTGTTGGAAAAAATAGTAAAGGTTCAAGAAATCTCTTATTTCTTAAAGTTAACCCGAACGCAAAATTTTGCCCTAGATTTAACCTAACTTCTCTTTGCTTAATTTTATTATATTAACCCTATTTAATTAACCCTATTTAATTTAATCAAAATGTTAATTGTTATGGAAATCAAAATAAACAAATCGCTCCTAATTTTTCTCTTTAATTTTACTAAACAAATAAACAAATCCTCCTATTCTTATCCATAACAAAAAAACAGCAGATCACTCATATTATTTACTTTTATTAAAAAACAAAACAAAATCATTTCCAAACTAAATATCAAGAATCGTTCCTATTTTTTTTCAAAAAACAGATCGCTCCTATTTTGTTAACAGATCGCTCCTATTAATCCAATTGTTGCTTAACAAATTATCCTATTTTCCTACCTAAACTAATCATCCTATTTTTATGAAAAACAAAACAAAATCGTTTCCAAACTAATTATCCTATTTTTATTGAAAACAAAACAAAATTGTTTCCAAACTAATTATCCTATTTTTATTGAAAACCAAACAAAATCGTTTTCAAACTAATTATCCTATTTTTATTGAAAAAAAACAAAATCGTTTCCATCCTTTCCTTCTTACTCTTAAACGTAATCACTCATGCTTATCAAAACAGTAATTTCCTATTTTTATGATGCGTTTCCTTATGATGCATTTAAATACAATTATTTTGTAAACCATTAGAACTCTTTTATTTCAATTACGCTCCCTTATTCTCTTATTCTCTTACTTGGAGATGTTTCATTGTGTAATTATGAAGAGTTACAAGTTTAGATTGCATCACAATTCACACATATCCTATATTGTCTTTTGCAAAATATGTGAGTCTGATGGTTATTATTTATCTATATGCTTATTTTGGTTGTCTTTTTTTTCTTTTCATCCTCACTTAATTATTAAATTACATTATATGAAAGTAATTGTTAGTTTTAGACTTTTAGTTTGGGATCGTCGCCACCGCATAGAGAGATACAAGGTAACATAACGATGCTGTAACACTCTTTTTCTTTGTCTTTTTTTCCCTTCTTCATTTTCATCTTCTTTTGTATTTAATTATTTACACTTTTTAATTGTATCTTTTTATTGTCACACTTCTTTTAATTATGAAATTGATTTTTTTTATACTGATGCTGAGTTCTTTCTTTCATGTCAGACTTATACAAATGTTGCTGTATTGGTGGACAATGTACGACAGAATCCGTTGCCCTAAAAATCATTTTAGGAGGATGATAAGTACTTTTTTTATAAGCATAAGATAATATGTATACTTATTGATTTGTTCATTTTCTAAAAGGTTCTTCGTATTAATCTGTGTTACTATATATGTTTATTTTTGGATATAACATGCCATTTTTCTTTTTTCAAACCATTCAGAACCACAAAAGTGTGATTCATTCATAAAAAAACGTGGGAGGTATGTATGAGTATGACTCGGAGAAATCCTTCACTTTGATAACCACAAGGTAATATAGGTTTTCATTACTTTTTTTTCGGGCTTAGAAATTTGCACTATATGATTTCTATATTTTGTTTTATTTTTCACTTAGATTGGCGATGTTTGATTTCCTTCACTTTGCTATGATTGTTTGAGTTAGATGTGAGTTGGTTCAATTTGTAAGAAGTACAACATATGCGATGTCGTCAAGTAAAATGAGCTTCTGCATGGCGATTTCGCCAATTTTTACTCGTTGACACTTTTGCCAAACTCTACCTGTTGACGCACTAACCGAGGTTGCGCTTCAGGTCACATCTTGATCTCCCTCTCCTCAATTTCATTTTCATTATATTCACCACAATTATTCAACAACAGG
>Ga0315914_1006765_pt1 | contig 16128 bp, 7 predicted proteins | sample MpolenodulesMG_FD_203920 | JGI IMG/M metagenome (GOLD analysis project Ga0315914, IMG submission 203920) | Medicago polymorpha root nodule microbial communities from Los Angeles, California, United States - elongated nodules | ecosystem: Host-associated > Plants > Roots > Nodule | place: USA... | reverse complement strand
TTTAACGGAGGGGAGATGAGATATTTGAATTAAATATATGTTTGGTTCAAAAGAGGGGATAGACGGGTAGGAAATAGATTTTAATTAAAAACATGTTTGGTTCATAAGGGAAGGGAAAGAGAGAAATTTGAAAATTAATTTACTGTTTTACCCTTATAACTTAATTAAATATACGAAAATAATTTAAAGAAAGAAAAAAATAGTAGTCTTTTAAAAAAATAGTAGTCTCTATCGTGTTCAAAAGAAATTAATCGTAAAAAGAGATGGTACAAATATTTTTTTTTGGTTGCCAGAGATGATACAAATTAAATATAGGTATTTCAGCATAAACCAGTCAAAAATGATTATGCTAGTATTTTCAATATCAAAGAGATCATAACACGAGATATAATTTAAAGAAAGAAAATAACATGTTGAGGTCTCATAAGTTGTTATAAGGATAATATAACCTAATAATAACAAAAGTTTGTTACAAGGATAATATAACCTAATAATAATAAAAGTTGTTACAAGGATAATATAATCTAATAATTATAAAAGTTGTTACAAGGATAATATTGAGATTTTAAATTAATCTAAGTCTAATTTTGACAATGCAATAAAATTTTAAAGAGACCATCTTCCATCCCTTCCGAAAAACTCCAATTTAGGGAAAGCAAAAAGTGGTATGCTTCCCTCCTCTTTTCTCCAATCTCTTTCTAAAAATTGAACCAAACACGTCAAATTAAAAATATTCGCTCCCCTCTTCTTTCCTCTCCTCCAAAACTTTTGAATCAAACAAACCCTTGACAAGATACAATTCAGTCAAATATTAGTTGGCATGCTTTAGAGGCCCTTGGCACAATGGATAATCTTTTGAGAATGTCGTACTTCATACTTAGGTCCACCCAAATATCAGCAATACTCATTGTCTTCAAAACAGTCCCATTTCGCAAAATACATTCAGCAAATAACAACTCATCTGGTAATCCTCGACATCCTTTAAATTAAATTGACCAAAGGTAAAATGTGATACAATACAATTAGGAACATTTGATTGTGTAGTCCATCCCGGTAAGGGTGCTTGTTCCTGTTGGTAATTAAAGACAAAACAACATGCATAAGAATAGATGCAATCATATATATAGTAATGAAACCATCTTATATAATCCTTGTAGTCATTTGGAGTACGCATAAAACAATGCCTTGTCTAATCATAAAAGCATTATGTAATTGCATCAAAGAGGTAGTTAGACATCCCAATTAGGTTGACATCTCTAAATACCCGAAATCAAATACAAGCATACTCATAATAAGTGCCGAACCCATGACAAAAGAAATGAAAGACAAGAAGAAGATACAAAAGAGCTAAGGGAATCGGAAATTGGGCAATCCTAGGCGATCCCTAAAAAATACACGAAGTTAAATAATATCTTTTTTTAATTAAACAAACATAAGAACTAAACAAACCTTGTCGTTTTTCACTACTAGAAAAAGCAAAATTAGCGAGGGAAATTAGTGACAAAAAAATGAAATTCCTCACAAATTCTTTGGTCGCAAAATTTAGTGACGGAATTAGAGAGGGATTTCACGTTTTCCCTCACTAAATATCCCTCACTAAGTTTTGTTTTTTAGTAGTGTTTAATTACGAGAACTTGAAGCTGATGACATCTCTGAAGCATGCTCAACAAAAAATTTGAGTTGAACCATGGAAGAGTAAGCTCTAGATGAAGTAAATGACGAAATTCGGAAAATGTAGATCACAGGGACAACCCAGAAGCCACTGTTTTAACACAATAACAAATAGTAAAAAGTAATTAATATTAGGGGGTTGTATTGGATCATGATTCTAAGGGATTTTAAAAGACTTTTTTATCATGAAAAAGTCTTGTGGTATTCAATCAAGACTCTTTTCAATTTAAAAAAAGTCTTGTGTTATTCAATCAAGATTCTTAGATATTTAAAAAAAGTCTTGTGGTATTCAATCAAGACTCTTAATCACTTAAAAAAAGTCTAGTGGTATTCAAAATCATTCATATTTGGAAGGATTGTTTAATAAATTAGATTTTGATGGATTTTGTCAGATCGTCTCGTGAAATTTTAGCATGAAAAAGTCTTTCATGAAAACAAGACATTTCTTAGGATTGTTTTTTTTTTTTAAGATTTTACTATCTCTCCCTCTCTCTCCTCCCTTCTCTCTTACTCTCTCTTTTCCTCTTCTCTCTCTCTTCCTCTCTCTCTCTCCTTCCTTCTCTCTTACTCTCCCTTTTCCTTTTCTCTCTCTCTCTCTAGCTCTCCCGTAAAAAATAAAGTAAAATAAATAAGACTCTTTATTGAGATTTTGTGAAAGAGAGTGTGTTATGATATTTTTTTCAATTATTTCTTAAAATTGATAAAATCTGTTGAAATCTCTTGAAATCCATAAAATCATTTCAAATCCTTTAAAATCTTATAAATTAAATCCATTGAAATCCTCAATAGTCTTTTAAAATCTTCAAAGTTATCAAAATCCTGCAAAGTCTTTTAAAATCCTCAAGACTTTTTCAAACAAAAATTGTCCGTTAAAATCCTAATCCAATACACCCTCCTTAGCCAGTAAGACATTGTACATAGGAAAAACAATTTAGGGTAGGGAAATATTAAACCACGCTAATAAAACTATACCTTTGTTGTTGAAACACTCAACAGTAGGTGTTTTATTCCAGAAAGAGCACCAAAGAGCTTAAGTAAATGTGAGGTCAAGTTAGGATCATCCAAAGAAGAGAAAACATCAAGAGATGCTTTCACCAAATGTAATTTGGGAAGTGTTAAGATAGTCAAAAGTGAGTGCTTGAATTTCTAGGGAAGGCTCATTGATTGCCATAGTCAACAGTAGTATTCAACCTCTTCAATGTAGGTGGAACACGAATTTCGTCGTAGTCTTCAGCACAAATGTAAGCATCTAGGGATTCTAAGATAGGGCAGCCAGAAAGTAGGGCATTTATCAAAGACATTTCCCAATAACCGTTGTCAAGTTTTAGCTTCTTTAGTGATGGTAGATGAATCTTCTTAAACCATTGTGAGTCGACAAATATTGCACCAACGAGCCTGAGATACATGTAAATATATGTTATCATCATATTACAAAAAAAGATTAGTGTCACAAATATAATCTTTAACATAATTCCTAACACATTCTATTAAAATTTAAACTAAAAAAACATAAACTAAAATTTTCGTTTAGAATTCCACAGTGCCATTGTTGATGATGGCGAGGTTGATGATTTTTTCCGTTTAGAGATGGACACTGGCATTGATGGTGACAAGGTTGATAATTTTTGCCGTTCAGGGATCGACACTGCCATAATTGATGATGATTTTTGTCGTTTAGAGTACGGCACTGCCATTGTTGATGGCGTAAGGTTGGTTTAGTATGGAAGAGAAGGGTGTGTATAGTTTTGAGCGTGCAAAGCTTTCAATCACAAAGAGAATTAGGGCCGTAAAAAAAGTGGTAAGGAGTTGTAGAATATACCCACACTTATATACTATTAGAATATTAAAACAAATTCGAATATTTTTCAGGATCATATTTTTTTTTAATCTTTATTACATATTTTTTCAACAAATAAAATCTTTCTTCAAACAAATCATTCTATTTCCATTCCAATTAAGCGAAATGTCAAACAGCTTCGGAGGATTTTCTAAATTTATAAACTATTAAACTTATATTCTACACGTTTCTTGCTACTTTTTCCCCTGTATTTACTATATATTTTTAATTTCTTTTAGTATGAAATATTTAAATTTGTTTGTGTTTTTTTACAAATAATTTATGTGTTTTTATTTTCTACTTTTTATAAAATAAAAGTTTTTTTAGGGGATTATAAAATAAAAGTTGATTTTTATCAATGTTTCAAAGGTATTTTATTTGAACAATGTGTCGCCGACGTTTCAACTTGTGCAATACTTTCTAAACCTGATAATGCGTTACATTTATATTTTACTTTATATAAAAGAAATAGTACAAGTTTTGAGGATAACTTATTCACTTCCAATTATATCCTTAAGCAAATTTGTCTATAAGAATGCAACTGTGGATATAATCCATTTTGATTTTTTTTTTGGTCAAAAAAAGAAAAAGAAAAAAAGAATGCATTCAAAAAATAAAAATTTATATTATATTTATTATGGTTAAGTGTTGAAATTGACCATGTAATATACACAATGTCTGAAAAATGAAAGTAAAATAAAAAACACATATTATAACCCTCTAATTTGAAATTTTTCTTATTTTTGGCCCTACAATATACGCGTAGTCCAGAAAAGTGACCTAGAGGTTCAATTAAGTCTTTACAAATAAAAAAAGATTACTTCGACTACGGACAAATTAATTGTGAATTTTTTTATTCCCAATGTTTATGAATTTCTTAAACAATTCAAAATTATTTCGTCTCTTGTTTAAAAACTCCAAAATTTCATGGTGAACGTTCTTATGATGTTCTAACCGTTCCTACAAAATTAGGCAACAAAATTTTACCCGGCAATATGCGCTTACTCAAAACAAAATTGTAATTTTGCATGTTTTGGTTGAAAATTAAAAATAAATTTAAACGTGTTCAAAATGCTACGAACTTTGCAAATCATTTTTATGTACTTTTATAGATGCCTCTCCAAACAATCAGCTCAAAATTTCGTTTATAGGTCGAGATTTTCGTTGTTTTAATTTTTGAGTTTTATGCGCCTTAAAAATTCATAAATAATTCGTCCCTAATTGAAAAATTATAAATTTTTGTGCAAAGCCATGTTTTAACGTCCTAAACATGTATAAAAAAAATCATAAAAAAATTCAACCTTTAGGTCACTTTTCTGGACTTCGTGTATATTAAAGGGTAAAAAATAGTTAGCATCTCAAATTACAGGGTTAGAATATGTGTTTTCTATTTTACAGGGTCATCTTTCAGACTTTGTGACTTTGTGTATATTACAAGGTCAATTTCAACAATTAATCCTATTTACTATATTGTTAGTGCCATCGAAAAAGGTAAATATTTTTTTTAGATGAAGATAATTATCATCTGTTACAATATGAAATTGCAAAATATCTATATCTATAATTCTAATCAAACTCAAAATTTCATATTATCTATTGTTCATAATTTATACACATTAGCGCAACAAATTTGTTTATAATATTGTTATACTGTCGGTGTTATTAAAAATATAAGAATTTATATTATATTTACCTCTAAAAAAAGAATTTATAATATATTTGTATATTGTTGGTGTAGTTGAAAATGATAAAGATGGTTTGTTACAATTTAAAAGTCAGAAACATTTATACATATTTTTTTAATCATTGTTGTTCAATATGGTTTTTAGTATAACCCAAAATTCTCCATCCTATTTAAGAATTATAAAAAAAGTGTGAAGATGGGTACAAAGTGCCCGTCTGAAGTTGCTGGCTGAAAAGGGTCCCTAAATTGTCCAAATGAGAAGAAAAAAATTGTCTCTAAATATAGATAAAGTCTTATTAAATTGCTAGATATATTTATATGTCTTTTTTTTTTTTCCTTCTTTCAAATAACCTCTCAATTACCATTTCTTTTTTATTATTCATATGGTATCAACATAGTGGTAAGAGCTTGTTGACTTACTCTTTTACGGCCTAACTGTGCCAAAATATGAATAACATTTTTTTTGAGAGAAAATATGAACTAACATGCTCAAGCCTTATAGCCTTATTTTTTGGAATTCAAATCTTATTTAGAGAAATTTCCTTCAAAAAAAAAAAGCTTATTTAGAGAATAATTTTTGGTACTAAAATCTTAACTAAATAATATCTTTAATTCCTTCAAAAAAAAACTTTAATATTTTTATTAAAATAATCTTAGTATTTAATGCACGATAATTGGTTTTTTCTTTTGTTAAATAAAAAAAAAAACTGAAATTGATTTTTTAAGGAAGAATTTTATAATTTCAAATTCGGGAGTTCCAACCCTACCCCTACAAATAATGTCTGTAGTAAAAACCAACAGAACACTATAATTATTGAGACGGCAAACTCTAAATTTATCAAACAAAAAATATAGAGACCACAAACCCTAAATTTACCTGAACAAAAAAAAAACCGATAAAACGTAACAGTAAAAAACCAAAGCCACGGCACATCACTCTCTTTTCAGGTCAACCTCAAATCTCTCTCGCTCACACTCAGGTACCTACGTTTCCCTCCAATATATACATGAACTCATCAAATTTTATGTTTTAAAGCTTTTCACTATTCTGACCATAGGACTCCTCACTGCCATGTTTTCTTTTTGTTTGATCAAATCTCACCTATGCATTTAAATTTATATTTGAATTAAAAGTGTTATCTTGAATATATATGGAGTTTGAGTAGGTTGAACGTATGCCCTTGTCTGTTTTACTAATGGAATTGGTGTCCGGGAGATTGTTTAGCAGGGTTGAGTTTTTTCGGTTAGGTTTTGGAGTGTTTATTGGTGTGCAGGGTTGTGTTTTTTTTTATTTTTAGGTTTTGCCTGGGTTGGTATTTGGCTTCAAGCACCTTTGATTGGGACATTGGGTGTTGCTGTTGAATAAATTTTTACTGATTAAAAAATATATATATAGATGTAGATTCTACTTATATTATTTGCTTTGTTTTGCATTGTTCTTCTCATCATATTGTGTGTTTGATTTCAAGTTTTGCTTCTATTCTATTCATTTACATTGTCATTTAGTTGGTAACTCAATACTTGAAGTTTGCAATATGTCAAGGAGATCTGTGGAACGTGATACTCGTCAATATGTTGACCATGTAATTAACTTATCTCTCTTTAAGGATTTGAATATATGAACATCTTTATCTTTCTTCATTGTTTCTTGAGAATAATATTTTTGTTAAGCATCTAAAGAAACAGTGTAATTATCTTTACCTGCTTCTTTTTATATTTATTTTCATTGTGAAAACTAATGAGAATTGTATGGTGTATATTGGTTTATTAAGGATCTAGGAAAAAAATGTAATATATGTTTGTATGGATGGGATTAGGTAATTACTCTTATGGTTAGGCCATTAGTTTTCAACACAACCAAATATATATAGTATAATATCAGATGTATTGGTTTTATGTAGTTTGGGATTTTTATAGTTGACGATTTTTATTTTTATTTTTATTTTTATTTTTAATGTGAGTGTTGTCAAATGCATATCATAGAATATATCAATTTGTTTAAATTCTGCTACGCAACACTGCTATAGCGCCACTATAGTCTCTATTTCACAATTTTTTATACTAAATAGTAAATAGCAACAATAGCCTAGTTAAGTTCCCTCAAAAAAAAAATAGCCTAGTTAAGTCATCTAAGGATTACTAATATATAGTCTTGCTTGAGTAATTGTGTTCTCTTTTTCCTCCTACTTCTCTTCCAAAATATCTTTGATATTCCATCTTTAATTTGTCCGGTTCACTTGACATGTATGAAAGATTGCTAACAATAACTTTTTTACCCAATGTCGACAGGTGAAATATCTCATAGAACGATGCATGCAACTATATATGAGCCCGAAAGAAGTAGTGAACACACTACAAAAGAAAGCAAAAATAAAGCCTGTAATTACTAAAATAGGTAATAAAGTTTTTTCCTTCTAGTTTTTGTCACTTCAGTTTTGATGTTTTCTACTATATGTAAATTTCTTGATATTTTAGTTGCAAAGATTTTGTATTATTATTATTCATTTGATTCTTGGCACTTTGTTAATATTTTGTTCTGAATAAATCATAGATGTCTGAAATATGATTAAGGTCTAGTTTTAAAATTTTAGCTATTATTTTCCATGTGCAAAGTTTAACCCTAGCATGACATTGATGGTTAAGTTTGTGTCATCTCCATTTTAGCTATTATTTTCCATGTGCAAAGTTTAACCCTAGCATGACATTGATAGTTAAGTTTGTGTCATCTCCAACCCTTTATATAAAATATTAGTTTTTTCAGAAGAAATTGATATTTTTATTAGAGTGGTGATACATGCACACCCATAGGTGGCATATACACTTAAACCTCCACATAAACATGTGACATGTGGCCTAGACCCCACAAACACTTTGTCTCTCTTCACTTTCATCCATCTCTCTCCTCTTAAATATGTGAGGATGTATGGGTGGTATGAAAATATGAGTGGTCTACCAATCATTTTCCTTTTATTATGTGCCTCACCTTGATATTCTAGTCTTCGGTTCTCAGTACAAACATTGACAATACTTTCTTTATTGGTTCATTTGGCTAAGTTGACACTACTTTATGTTGTTGTGCAAATAATGTTAAGGGTCCGTTTGGTTCACAAAGGGAGGGAAGATATTTTAAAACCAAATTACTTTTTTTTATACCTCTAATCTCAAAACAATCTCATAATTTTAAATTTATTCATTTCATAAAAAATTAAACATGAAAACTCAATAGCCAAAAACTCCATAAATAATCAAACATAAAAGTTCTAACAAAATATTAGATAATCATAAATTTTTCTTGTAAAACAAATGAGGTATTCATAAATGTTAGAGTACAATGTAAAACTATTTGAATTTTTTTATCTTGATAATCCATAATATGCATACAACGAAAAAGAATAAGCCAAATATAATAAAATAAAAAAATTAAGAAGGATTTTTGTCACTCTCTTCCCCTTCTAAAAATTGAACCAAACACAAATTTTTTAAATTATTCCTTCCCCTCCAAGGACCCTAAAAGAATTGATATTTAGAAGAGACTTTGTTTAACTTTTGGGTTTTTTTTTTGGAAGAAACTTTTGGAGCTTTTGTTTGGTTGATACTTCATAAATAAGCAACATTTTCCTTCATTAAAACCTCAAATTAAAGAAACGGAAGTATTTTTGAATGTCTATATTACTTTATTTATTTAGTGATTTCAATCAGTGGCTTAGAAAAGGCATTCATGGATTAGGCACCTCTAGCTAGAGTCTGATTCCTTCATTAATTGTTACATGTTTTAATTAATTTTCAATTCTTGTTTACTTAATCTCACATACATTCCCGTCATTGTCTTCGACCTACATATTTCTCATCTTGCTATATTTACCTTATAATTACTTTGATTTAATATTTAGACCTAACTTTTCCAATCCATATATATAAGATGCAACTTGAAAGCTTCATAATATTTATCTTCAGAGTGTGTATTGAATTGGGATTTTGAACGATTTTAAAATACTTTTTAGTTATAAAAAAATTTTAAGGTATTCAATTAAGATTTTAAAAGATTAGAAATAATTCCGGTAGTATTCAATTAGGAATTTCATGAATTTTTAAAGAGTTCAACAAAATCTGGTGGTATTCAATCAAGATTTTTCACAACTTAAAAAATTGTCTCTTGATATTCAAAAATGTATAGATTTCAATAGATTACTTGGTAGAATGGATTTTGTGAGACTTTCTAGTTGAAAATTTTAAAACTAACAACCTCATACAAACACCTAAGATTTCCTGATACTCTTTTTACTCTCATTATGCGTCCTTTCTTGGTTTCTCCCACTTTCACTCATTAACATATGTTACTGTTTTTTTCTTTTTTTTGGAAAACATGTGCTACCATTGATATCCTCATTTCACTCTTTTGTTTTTATGTGAGAATCATTATGTCATGATAGGGTTCCTTTTTTTATTTTATTTTCACTTCACTCATCAACAATCTCATGATCACGTTACTGCATGTTTTTTTTGTCCTGTTGTTTTTTACATGTTTATTCTATTATTATCAATACGTTTTTTTTTTTTTTAAGAAATGAGTTTTTTTAAGTAATTATTTTTATTATTAATAATAATAATAATAATTTTATTATATAAGTAGTCAATCTCATAAAATCATAGTAAAAAAACTGATATATATATATATATATATATCGTTAATTGTTAAAAAAAAGTTATTTTAAATTTGAACTTTTTAATTGTGTTAAAAATATTATCAATTTATTGTTCAAACGAAACAACATGAATAAGAAGATGATAATTTATAGTAGATTAGTTTAACTTTAAGTATGTGAAGAAATTTCACTTAGGAAGACATGAAATTAGAACCACTTTATTATTGAAAATTTAAAAAATTGTTATTTTTATCATGTAAATCTTTGGTTTTTTATTATCTTTAGTCATCCACTCTTGTAATTTTGAATTTTTGCTAAAATTTGATGGAGTCATTTCAAATTTTAGGAATTCTCATAAAGTACTTTCAAATCTTAAAAGTCTTTGAGTTAAAATCCCTCAAAATCTTAAAAGTCTTTTATAAAAATCTTGAAAGTTAATACATTCCCACACAATCTTTTAAAATCTTCAAGACTTTTTTTTTTGTAAAAATAGTCTTTTAAAATCTCAATCTTTTTCATGTCATTACTTATTAAGCCGATGCTGCAAATAATTTAATTTCAAGACTTCCATTATATATCTAGGCCTTGTGATTTTTCAATTTTGGTTATAATAAAAAAAAATCATAATAAATTTCTCTTCTCCCTTCAATTTTTTTTAGTTTGGCATAGGCTTAAAGCAGAAAATCATGCGTTCTTCAGAGATTATTATACAAGATTGGCCTTATATCAACAAATTGAACAATACAATGCATTGCTGGAGAAACAAAGGCAATTAATGGTCTCGGAACAAACCATAGTTGCATCTCTACCTATCTCTAATGGATTTCATCATCATGTAGTTCCATCACTACAAAATTCTAATGGATCACATATCCATGCTAGTAAGTTTCTTCTTATTTTCTCACACTTAAATGCAACTCTGATATAACGTGACATGTTCAAGTCAAGACATTTCGTAACATTTATTGTTCTAGAGGCATGAAAGTAGTGAAGCTATTTCCTTTATTTTTTGTTTTCCGGCTTTGAATGTCGTTTTAATTTTACAGTAATTGAGAATCCAATGTGCTATCATGCCGATGTGCAAACTCCAAGAAGTTTGAACCATGAAAATATTCTACACGGTGTGAATTCCTGTTTATCTAATGTGTCTAATAACGGTGGTTCATCATTTGGTATGGTTGATATGTCTGCTCGTGGTGATATTTCAAGCATTCCTTATAATACTCAGAACACAAACATGGGTCTACAACAAGAAATCAATGGGTGGATCATGACCGTATCTGAACCTGAATATTCAAGTTCTTCTCCTCACATGTTTGGTATTGATGGAAATTATTTCGTGGAGGCAAGACCAAATGCCAGTGTGGCTTCATCTACACCAATCGCTAATGTCGAGCCCAACTCAAATTTTGCGAATGAACCATTGCCTAGAAATTTTAGTTTTCCTGATCCGTCTCTTCTTGCTTCTCAATTTTTTGGTATGTACTTTCTCTTGTGTTTTTGAGGATCAATGTATACATTTGAAAGAATTTTTTTTTTTACCCATCTTTAAGTTGTTACATATACAAAATTTCTCAAGTATCAAAGCTTAGTTTGAATTAATCGTTGCAGGTAATAATTCATCTACTTGTTTGAGTGGTGTATCAGACGACTACCCTGGTTCACCTTCTTAGGTAAGAAACTATCTCACTTCTCCGTCCATAAAATTTTGCCTTGTGTCGTAATAATTATGACACCGCTATTATAAAGGTCTTACAAAAGTTACAATAGACAATAATATGCTAGAAGTTTCCTTAAAAAAATAATATGCTAGAATTTTGGAGTTAGTAGTTGACTTTCTTTGATCATCATTAACTTAAGTATGTTCTTTACTTCTATGGTTAGGATCAAATTAGGAAGAGGCTTGCATGACATGGTATTGGTATTGCCATGGTTCTTCTATATTTGCTATGGCTTAATATGTATCTTTAATCATCAACGTAATTAACATGTTATGTTTTTTTTTTTTTTAACTCTTTGGTTCCTAAGGAAAGACGCCCTGGTAATCTGGAGTCCGATCGAGATGTAAGTAAAGTCTGGTCAAGACTTGTTAAAACTAGAAATTGAACTTGAATTTCTCCTGAATGTTTTATCCTTAGTTTTTTCTTTTAATTATCTCGTTTTGCTTCTTGATTGGCTACATATACTCGTGTCATCATGCAGAGTTCAATTTAACCCACGTAGGTTTTTAGGTTTTTAATTTTGACCCACTATTTTAATTGTTTATCTTGCATGCAGGTTGAACAAAATGCTTAGAACAATGTTGAATATCATCCTTTGATATTTTGGAAGTTTCCGCACCTCTATACGGGATGGGAAATGTAATTTAGAACTCTTATGTAAGATAACGTAGATAATTACATGATATCTTTTTTATCTTGTTACTTTTAATATGGAGTTTTTTTTTTCATTTTTGCCACATGTACTTGGCATTTCAGTACTTTACTTTTTAGGGTGATTTTATTTTATTTATGTAGACAAAGTACTGAAGATCTAAGCATTTGATGTGTCACACTACTTTTTGTATTAAATTATTTAAATAAAAATAAATTTTGGACTACTTTTGTTAAATGAGCGTTTAAAGCTCAATTATCATGTTGATTTATTTAATTTGATTTTCATGAGATAAGCTGCATAAAATATTGTTTGTAAGCCAACACAAGGTTGTTTATTTGGCAAGGAGTTGATTCATATCCTACAAAGGTATGCATTCAACTCATGCTTTCAATATAAAAACCTCGTTTGTGAATAATATGTACGTTACGTAACTTTACTACTGTGCTGTCATCCTTGAAATTTGTACTGGGTCTGATAAGTTTTTAAAAACAAACAAACTCACCTAAAAAATTGTGTTTGAGAAAAGGAACTCATTGTTCAACTATATATTATCTGAATAGATGATCATTGATTGCAATCCAAAATAATAGAAAAAAGGTGGTAGTCAATTTGACTCTCAGTGTTATTGCACCCTTGAGATATGTTCTAGCCTTAATGAACCTTTGAGATCCAATTCATCTTTTTTTTTTTCTTCCAAAAACAAATAAATTTGTGTTTGGGTTTGAGAAAAGTGGTCTCGTTGCTCGGCTATATATCTCAAGGAAGCATCATTGTTTATATGGAGGATATTTATTGACGCACAATTACAATGTAAAATCATAATTATATACATTTTCACATGTGCAATTTTTGTTGTTCATGTTATAGAGACATTTTTTATTTTTATAAGACAACTTTTTTTGTACTTTTCAATATAAATAGAAATAAAAGAAATGATCTCTTACAAGTACAGACACATATATTTTATTTAATTCAAGCAATGTTTTGTATTGGTTACAAAAGACCCAAACAAAATAGAAAAACATAATTTTAATAAGTAATAAGTAATAATGATTATTTGTAGCTGGGCATTTTGAAGCCATTTTTGTGAGATGGGAAGATTGATAATGATAAGAAAAATCTCAAAACCATCCTCTTTAATAAACTTTAAAATCCAAAATTTTATTCATAGAGATTTCCAAAAACAATAATAAGATGTGTTACGGCGTTTTTACTTTTTCTTCGTTTTTTTTTTCAATTTCTGGGTTTTTGCGTATTGGGTTGGAAGAGGTTGAAGATGATCAATCATCTGCAATCATCGTATCGTGCAACCTTTCAATCAAACACTCCAATGTTGTCTGATCAAAATCAGACGGTCAGAGAAAATAGAGTATTTTATTTTCTTTAAATCAACAATTTCCAACGTTTAATAATTCATAATAATTGATTATATCAATCCATTTGTTAATTAAAATAACTTAACACTCTCCCCAATGACAATAATGAATTACTAAATAAATGCAATTTTTTAAATGGAAAATAGTGCAAATTTTATGACTATTATATCTAGGGGTGTACGTGGGTCGATTTGGGCTGGGTTTGGTCAAACCCAAGATCCGAACCATATAGGGTACTCCGGTTTGGGTTAGGTAAAATGTCCACCCGTTATATTAATGGGTGGGTTTGGGCAAACCCACTAATTTTCGGTTTGGTTTGGGTCGGGTAGTGGGTTATCCAAAAAAAAAATTTGTTAATATGAAATGACTAAATGACGAGTCCTTGTATTTTTTTATAAAAATTGCTCAACTTTTTATTTTCTTAAAATAATTATGTAAACTATATTCACTATATTTTAGCATCATAAAATAATAAATTTTAATATTAAATAAAAAAATTAATCGTAGAATACTTGAAACAAATCAAAGTTGGATGACATAAAATTGCTTTAGCATCAAAGTAACTATAAATTGCAACATCATAATTTGTAACTCTAACATTTGTTTATTTTCAATATAGAGGATGTGTTGTGTCAATTTTAAAAATTAAACTAAATTTATGATCAAAACCTTTGTTAATCTTCTTCCTCCCTATGAAAATGAAATTAAAATTTGAAAATTATTGGGTAAGTTGGTTTATTGGGTATGGGTCCGGTTTTACCCAAAACCCATTATTTTTTATGGGTTTTCATTTTTTAAAACCATATTCACCCAATCACCCAACCCAACCCACTTTTTTGGGTTTTTTTGGGTGGGTTTGACGGTTTTTTGGGTTTACGCAACCCATGTACACCCCTAATTATATAGACATTGGTCAAAACACTTACAAATCAAAGAGAAGTAAGAGTCAGCAGGTCTATCTCAACCATTAGACCAGTGAAACATTTGCTTTATGCTCCAATTTTTTTTTAACTTGTGCATGTGTGCGCGAGCGTGCTTGCATGCGAGAGGAGGAGTAGTAGCAACACTGGCAATGAGATAGCAACCTTGGTGATCGTTTTAAATCATCATATTGTATGCCATGTTATTTAAAATGTATGAAGTCATCAATTTTGAATTAGAAATCTAAGAACCAAAATTGAGACATTGAAAAGAGAAGAGAGAAATGCTAGGGCAAGCCAGAGTACACAATAACTTTCCTTTCCTTTATATATTACCCCCATATTCGCTCTAACCATTTTATTTTCCTTTCTCTTACTATTTCCCATACTCTGGCTTAATATTTTAATGCTAGGGCATCTGTTTTAATATTTTAATACCATACTCTTTCTTTCTCTTACTATTATTATCTGTTTTGTTTCCTTATATATTACCCCCTATATTCACCGGTGACTAGTTTTGTCTCTCTTGCATCTGTTTTACCCAAGGAGTGGTAAGAGCAAAACTAGTTCACCAATATTTTAATACCATACTCTTGCTTCTTCTTTTTTTATAATTATTATCGGTATTCAACTTTCTAAAACAGATGCAAGAGAGACAAGACATCAATAGACACTTAGAAGTGAAAGACGAGCCCGAAATCCAAACCAAGACTGAAGCAATCCCACAAGACATGAATCTACTATAACTAAATTTAAATCCACACAATAATTCAAGCAACTAAAAAATTAACTACAAATTTAGTTAATCTTTTCTAAAACAAATTTTCTTGAGATATAAACTTTTTAAATTAAACTCAATATAATGCAAATTGAAAATATAGATAGACGGACATGTCGGTGTCCGTCATTCTGTTAGTATAATAATATAATAATATGAAGTTTAAAAAAAAGGAGTATATATGTATCAATATTTGACTTGAAACAATAATTGAAAATATTATATTTCAATCGTTACATTAAAACTCAGATAATATTTTATATTGAAATTTTAATATTAAAATACTATATAATATGTATAAATTAATATGGTAACTAACAACGCATAACACTTGCAAACGCACATGTATTTTGTAGATAACATTTGGGTGACATAGTGGTTAGTGATATTGGCCAACCATAATGTCACAAGTGTACAAAAAACAAAAACCTTGTGAAAGAGAAAGAAGAAAGCAACTTGTGACTTTGTGGTTGGCCAATGTCACCAACTACAATGTCACCCAAGTGTTACCCGTATTTTGCTGGTTAGTGATAGAATAGAAGGTAGAAAAATGTTAACTAGTGCCCCTGAGAAACCAGTTAAGGAAGCAAATGTAGTAATAGCATATTGAAACTTGAGTTATCGTATCCTCAATGTCAACTTTCACATTCCAAAACCATCAATCTCATTCAATTCCCCATCAATGTCCATTAAACCAATGTTCCATTTTCATCAACCTCCTCACCTATATATAGAGCCCTCATCCCTCACAATTTCACACACCAAAAAGTTCTCTTGAGTTGTCAAAGAACTTTTCTCTCTTCTCCCTCATTTAGCTTGTGTTGACGAGCTATTCTTTTCTTC
>Ga0315914_1006762_pt1 | contig 16133 bp, 17 predicted proteins | sample MpolenodulesMG_FD_203920 | JGI IMG/M metagenome (GOLD analysis project Ga0315914, IMG submission 203920) | Medicago polymorpha root nodule microbial communities from Los Angeles, California, United States - elongated nodules | ecosystem: Host-associated > Plants > Roots > Nodule | place: USA... | reverse complement strand
CCCCATGACTATTTTATCTACTTCATGTAATAATTTTTATTTACTTTTAGATTTTAAATGTTTTTTTGTTGTTTATGTTTCTCACTGACTATAAATTCGATATAAACAACAACATTAATATTTTCATGGATAGTGAATCACAGTATAGTATTAGATATTACATCAGACCCAGCCCGTGCGTCACACGGGTATGGGTCTAGTTGAGAACAAAGACAACACCACTCCACCTACTCATTAAAACAAAAACGAAAACCTATCTTCTTTTTTTGGTACAAAAAAAAACCACCCATCGACTAACTCATAATTATAATCATGTATATTATTACTTCCATCAAAAAACCATGTATATTATTACTATCACCTTTTCTTATTACTATTAACGTAGAGACATGAGAGACGTGAGGAAGAGCGATCAAGAGAGACGTGACCGTGTGCGGTCACACCGGCGTTCATTCTCGCCGGAAGAGAGGACAAATTGGGGGGTGAGTGATGAAGATGATTGGCAGGATGTGAGGCCGCGATGTCAGAAGGGAAACTAACGGCAAGGACGTTGACTGGGAGTTTGGTGATGATCGACCACCAATAAGGCAACAGCGCCGACGATCGTTGTCAAGGAATTCACGCTGGCAGGAAGATGACCGACGCGCAGTTGTTCCCTACCATGGACAGTCGCGTGTTGCTCTCAAGCAGGATGATAATGCAGTTTCGTCGCTAAAACAGTTTGTAACTTTCTACTTTATGAATTTTCCGCCACAACTATCCAATTTTTATTTGAGAAAAGGTTTTGAGGTCTGTGGAATCCTTGAGGATGTCGTGGTTCCGAGTAATCCTAATGTCAATGGAGAAGTGTATGGTTTTGTTAGATTTTCTAAAGTTAGAGATGTCAGTAAATCGTTGAAAGCGGTGAATGCTGTATATTTTGGTAACTTTCGTGTTAGGGCTAAAGTGGCTCGCTTTGATCGATCGACTGATCTTGTGGCGAAAGGGGAGAACGGTGTAGAGGGTGCAGGGGGAAGTGGTGGTGAGGGTGTGAAGGGAGAGCAAAAATAATGAGAAAGAGGGTAAGGGAGGTAGCGTGAAGGGGAAGGAAGTAGGAGAGGGAGAAAAAAGAGTGTGGTTGGGGGTGCATGGTGCAGGTGGAGGGAGTGTGGAGGCTGAGGGAGGTTGTAAGATGACGGGTGGCATGAATGTGCGGATTGGAAATATGGTGGTAACAGTGAGGGGTGGTAAAGGAAAGGGTGTCGAGAAGAGAGAGGTGGAGAAGGTAGTTAAGAAGAAGGTTGAGGAGGTGGTCGTTGTCGGGAAGGAAACAGGAAATAGCCAAGGACATATTGTTGTGACATGCACTCAGCCTGTTAAGAAACTGGTTCGGATGTATAGATCTCATGAAAAGGATTTGAAATGGGCATACAATGGTGTGGTCACTTCCGTGATTAACGGGGAGGCGATTCCAATGGTGCAGAACAGAATAAAAGATGCTGGGTTCACAGACTTAGATATTATTCCTATGGACGCTGACAGAGTATTTATTCGGAGTTTATCTGGTGTGGACATCTTGCAAACAATTGAGGTAGCGTCTGAATTTTTTAATCTTATTCTGGCTAATGTTAAAAAATGGGACAAGAGTGCGGTTCCATTTCAGAGAGGTGTTTGGTTGAGATTGTATGGAATTCCGCTTCATCCATGGAATGAATATTTTTTTAGGTTGTGTGTTATGGATTGTGGGAGATACTTACGGACCGATAGCGGTTCTTTAGAAAAGGAGCGGTTTGATTTTTCTAGGGTGTTAGTTTCAACGACATCTTTGGAAATTATTTCCTTGGTTGATAAGTTACTAATTAATGGAATTCTAGTGGAGGTTAAAATTGTTGAGGAGTGGGGTTTTAGTATCGGGGAAGATGAATGTCTTTTTGAAGATGTTAATGATGGTAATAATGAGCAGCATGAAAATGAGGATATCCATGTTGATCCGGATGTCAGTAACAATGTCGACACTCTAGTTGTGAAAATTGTGGAAGAACTTGAAGCAACAGAGTTGAAAGAAGACTTAGAACAAATCATACCGGATAGCCCGAAGAATAATGGGGATAATGTTTACGCTTTTCCTTTGGTCTTGCATAAGGTCGCAGCCATGCCAAGTGCGGGTCCAATGGGGGAGAGTGGTGACCATGTTGATCTTGGGGCGGATGTTCGCTCGAGGTGTGCATTACCTACTGTCCCTACTCAAGGTTGCGTGGATGGAGTGCCCATTCAATTGGTGGCGCATTCTAATTGTGGTGTTTCAAAACCGGCGATTCAAAGGATAAGGGCCATGGAGTATGGATTGGTTACAGGATCAAGTTCATGGAGTATGGAGTGGTTACGTGATCAAGTTCATGGCACTGTAGGTATTGTATCTTCATCTCGAAAGAAGGGTAAGTAGGTGTCTGTGAGTAAAAATGGTAAACAACGGGATGTCGACACAACGTTTCGACGTACGAAAGTGGGGGGATTGCTTCGTCACAATGTCCATTCTTTAAAAAAGGTGGCGAGGCTTTCCACTAATGACCGTGCAGCGGAAGGAAGGGGTGACTAGATTAGTTGAGGTTATTTCTAAAATTGTATCCGAAGGGGCATCTTCATCATCTTCTATGAATAATGACTGGAAAAATTGGGTGGTGTTGTGTGGTAATGAGGATGTGGAGGTGGAGGATAATAGGGGGATGAGGAAGGCGATTGGTGTTAACTTTAAAGGGGACAATCATAACAGTTTTAGTGTTTTGTCGAGGGTGGGGAAGGAAAAAAGGGGAGGTGGGAGAACAAAGGACGAAGGAGGGAGTTTAGGTGTGCGGCTGGTGGGGGTGAGGGTGGTGAGGGTGTTACTTGTGAAGATTTTATCTTGGAATGTTAGGGGTTGGGTGGTGTAGAGAAGAGAAGGGAGGTTAAACTGTAGGTGGGGGATGTAACGCCCTATTTCTATTAAGGTGATAAAACACGCGAATAAATCATTTATTCAAGAAATAGACGTTATGCCTACAAAAGTTCCCCAAAAATATAACATTCATAAAAATTCAAACAACTACGCAACGAATATATATAGCATACATCTCCAAGTATACATGTCATAACTCCAATACATCAATACATAAAATATCCAAATCCCGACATAAGGGTAAAAATCTCAACAACATCAATAACAATCTGAAAAAAAGATAACGACTGATATCCTAGATCAGAGCCTAATCTAAGACACTGAAACAGATAAATAGAGGAAGCTCCCGCTATCCTCGAGCAACTCACCGAACAAACAAAACTACTCCTGCAATCTGTCTACCCATTCATACAAATAGGTAGGCGGTCAAAACCATTGGGGGTTAACTTCACATCAATCATAACCGAAATAAACAATTATGAAAAGATAAGCATTTCAATCAATTACATAATGGATAATTCGACTTCAAATTATTCAAATAATTATCATCAAATAGATTCACCAAGTGTATAAGCACAAGCAAGTAAGGCATGCAATTAGAACGTAGTTCAGTTATTCGCAACCATCAACAAAGTCCACCTATGTACATATACACCAATCCATATAATCATAACATTCAACAAGTTTCTCCAATGTACAAATTCATCAAGTCACATATTCAATTATGACACAATTCATCAGCCATTTGAATGCATGCAATGTTCTAGACTCTTCTAGATGCATGCGGTACCGTCACCAACAACAAAGGTCGTCACCTAATGGTGCAACAAAAACATCATATGTAAGATACACTTCATCTTACATTTCACCAATGTAAAAGTACACATCGTTTTTACATCACATAAATGACTCAACATGACTATGATGCATGGACATACAAGCAAAAACTCGACAATGCGGAACCACCTTATGTATATTCAACAACAATAATGTAAAAGTTCACCTCCTTTTACATTGATCAACTCAACAAGAATTGAATTATAAAGTATTTACATCCAAACAATCAATAAGTCACAATTCAAGTAAGAGTCATCACCACATTATCATTAACATAATCATTATCACAACTACCAACCAACATCACAACAACTTCATACAATTTCTCACAATTCAAATAAAGGAGAAAATACAACACATTATGATAAACATCATATTCAACACCTAACAATAATTCACATATCTTCATATAATAATATCAAACTATCCACAAACGATTTGCCAAGAATTTGGTCTTAAAGATTATTTTCGACAAAGTTCGTCTCTTATTTTACAACTTTGAATTATTTGAAACAAATAAATCAAGACCAAGCAAACAAGATCCAATGCCTCAACTATGTATACACCTAGACCACATATGAGTGCAGTAGAGTATACATGTGCGTTTCATCGGCTAATTACGACGAAATCATAGTAATCACAAAGTTCGTATCGTTTCTCTCATGTTGCAAAACAAATTCATTTTCAAAACAAAACCAAGTTAGATTCATCATATCATAGGTTAAATACTTTTAAACACCTTAATTGAACTCATAATACTCAAGTTTTGAAGTTTGGAAACAAACCATAAGTTTTGGGTTGACTTAGAAACGGTTATGCAGAATTTTCGTAAAATTATACCAGACCTCCTTGGAATGCTGTCATCATAACTCAAAATACAAATATCATTTTGATGTCAAACCAAAGTCATTGGAAATCTAACTCATTTATATAAAACTTTCATGTTTACACCAAAGGCCAATTCAAAACACAAATGTGTGAAAAAGATGCAAGAACGCAAAACAGGGAAAGTTGTCACTAAGTAAGTCGCTTTTAGCGAGTTTCTGGCCATAAATGAGTTGTTTCTAGACAAAACTCGCCATACGCGAGCTCCAAGTGAGTTTCATCCTGTTCTTACGGGTTTTTCACCATTTTTCACCCAAAAACCCCAATTTTGATTCCCCCAACACCCTAATTTGTCCCCAAAGTTTGTTTATAGGTTTATGAACATAAAACGGGACTCAAATCCATATAAAACTTGATTCAAAACCTCACTCCAACAAAAATCATCATTTAACCCATTTTTCATAAAAAAAACTCTCAAGAACAAAAAAAATTCACATCAAGCTCTATGATTATGATTACCCATGACATCAATCATCAACAACATCATCTCATAACAACAACAACAGTTAATCATGAATTCACCAAGAATTCATCAACAACACATCACATTTCATCAATTTTGAGTAAAAACACAAAGTATACATATATATACATCTTGAGCATGTAATTTCATCATCAACAACTTAATTATCATCTAATTCACATACCCAAACATTACATCAAAACATCAGCACGAATTTCACCAATTAAAATCACAGTAATCACTTTTCACAAATAAGCACTTTTGAATTTGAGAAGAAAAAGAGATTATACAAAGGATTATGAATGAAAACTAGCCACCTTACGTCAAATCTTCACAAATCTAAGCTAGTGCGTCACTTTAACTCCAATCCCTTGAGTTTCTACCCTCTTCTTGCTCCCAAAGATCTTCTCTCTTCAAAACCCTCTCTCTAGCTCTTTCTCTCAACCTCTCTCAAAATGTTTTGTGAGAATGAACAAATGATATTAGGTGACCTAATTTCCTCAATGACTAAGGTTTAAATAGGCTCACCACTATTGGGCTTAACCTTTTATGACTTAATGGGCTTAACACACTCGTTAACGAATTCAAGAAGTTTTTATCACTTATAGGTAAAAACAACGATAGTTACCGACTCTAAATTAATTACCCCACTTTCTAGTTACTTAATAAAAAAAATAACTATTCTCACTAAAACCACTAAAATAATTCTACATGGTAAAATCACTAGTTTACCCTTGCATACAAAATGACCAAAATACCCCTCTAGCACTAAAACCCACTAAAATACACACATAGGCAATTAATCACATACAAGCATATATAAAATACACTTGAAAACAATTAAAATAAATCTAATGAAAATCGGATTGTTACAACTCTCCCCCCCTAAAACGAATTTTCGCCCTCGAAAATTACGTGAAGGAAACATCTCAGAATACGAATCCTTCATCCTACTCTCTGATTCCCAGGTAGCACTCTCACTTGTTGGTCCAACCCAAATCACCTTCACCAAAACGATCTCTTTGCCTTGCAAACGTTTCACCTCATGATCCTCAATCCTAACTAGTCAAGTCTCAACGGTCAAATTATCCCTTACTTCCAAATCATCCACTTGAATCACATGAGACGCATCATACACATACTTCCGCAACTGAGACACATGAAACACATCATGAAGATTCGACAAAGACGGTGGTAACGCAATCCGATACGCTACAACCCCAACCTTCTCAACGATCTCAAACGGTCTAACAAAACGAGGAGTCAACTTCCGGCATTTCACACCATTCGGCGTCAACTCACTAACCAAACTCAAATCACGAAACTGCTCGATCAACTCTAACTCCTTAACCATCAAATAAGACATATGCAAAGACTTCTTACTCAAAGCATTTGTCACCACATTCGCCTTTCTAGGATGATAACTCAATTGAAAATCGAAATCCTTAAGATATTCCAACCATCTTCTCTGCCTCATATTCAACTCTTTCTGATCGAACAAATACTTCAAACTCTTGTGGTCACTGAACACTTCAAACTTAGAACCATACAGATAATGCCTCCAAATCTTCAACACAAACACAACTGCTGCCAATTCCAAATCATGAGTCGTATAATTCTTCTCATGCACTTTCAACTGCCTCGACGCATAAGCCACAACCTAACGATTTTGCATAAGCGCACCACCAAGATCCATCTTAGAAGCATCACAATACACAACAAACGATTCCCTCGGATTGGCAAAATCAACACTAGCACTGAAGTTAACCTCTTCTTCAACTCTTGGAAACTCTTCTCACACTTAGCATCTCAAACATAAGCTTGTCCTTTTCGAGTCAACTGCGTCAATGGCAACGCCAACTTAGAGAATCCTTCAATAAACCTCTGATAATAACCTACCAATCCAAGAAAACTTCTAACTTCAAAAACAGATTTCGGAGAATCCCACTGCAACAGTGCATCAACCTTCAACGGATCCACCGCAATACCACCCTTCGAAATCACATGACCTACAAAAATCACTTCCCGCAACCAAAACTCACACTTCGACAACTTAGCAAACAGCTTCTTCTCTTTCAAGACACCCAACACAATCCTCAAATGCTCAGCATGCTCCTCCTCAGACTTCGAATACACCAAAATATCATCTATAAACACCACCACAAAACGGTACAGAAAAGGATGAAATATTCTATTCATATATTCCATGAAGACACATGGTGCATTAGTCACTCCAAATGGCATCACAGAATACTCATAGTGCCTTGTTCGGAACGCGGTTTTGGATATATCTTCCGCCTTTACTCTAATCTGATGATATCCTGACCTCAAATCAATCTTGTTGAACACTTCCGCACCAACCAACTGATCCATCAAATCATCAATCCTTGGAAGCGGATACCGATTCTTAATCATCACCTTGTTCAACTGTCGATAATCCACACACAACTTAATGCTGCCATCCTTCTTCTTAACCAACAACACTGGAGCACCCCACAGAGAAACACTTGGCCTGATAAGCTGCTTCTCGAGTAACTCTTCTAACTGCTTCTTCAACTCGCCCAACTCTGATGCAAACATCCGATATGGCGCAATCGAAATAGGACTCGTTCCTGGTACCAAATCAATTGCAAACTCCACTCTCTCTCTAGCGGTAATTCGGTAACATCGTCCAGAAAAACTTCTGGAAACTCTTGCACTACCAACAAATCACCAATCCCTTTCTCACTACTTTCCTTCAATGAAGCAAACATCATGAACACACTAGCTTCACCGTCCAAAAACTTCTTCACTTGCTCCGCGGTCAAGAACTTCCCACCTACCTCAGCTATTGGCTTAGAAAACGTTATACTCTTGGTTAAACAATTAATGCTAACACCAAAAGACAACATCCAGTCCATACCAAAAATCACATCCATATGCTTCAATGGAAGACACACTAGATCCAACTCAAAATCAGCGGGACACTTAACATATACCACAACCAACTGAGCCTCTGCAGCCAAAGATACCTCCCTTGCCAGACTAACACACTAAAAGCAACCAGCTACTCCCCCACTACGCTCAAACCCACCTAAAAGAACGAAACAACACAACAAGTACCGACAGTACTCCCATACATGTCGCATACAACAGGGAAAATCACCCGATTTTGGTTTGGACAAGACCGACCACGGCTCGGATACCAACTTGTAATACCCTATTTCTATTAAAGCGATAAAACACGCGAATAAAACATTTATTCAAGAAATAGACGTTATGCCTACAAAAGTTCTCCAAAAATATAACATCCATAAAAATTCAAACAACTACGGAGCGGATATATAGAGCATACATCTCCAAGTATACATGTCATAACTCCAATACATCAATACATAAAATATCTGAATCCCGACATAAAGGTAAAAATCTCAACAACATCAATAACAATCTGAAATAAAGATAACGACTGATATCCTATATCAAAGCTTAATCTAAGACACTAAAACAGGTAAATACAGGAAGCTCCCGCTATCCTCGAGCAACTCACCGAACAAGCAAAACTACTCCTGCACTCCGTCTACCCATTCATACAAACAGGTAGGCGGTCAAAACCACTGGGGTTAGCTTCACATCAATCATAACCAAAATAAACAATTATGAAAAGATAAGCATTTCAATCAAGGGTTAAATAAGTTTTTAGTCCCTATAAATATAAAGAATTTTGATTTTAGTCCCTATAAAATTAAATTGAATGTTTTCATCCTCACAAAAAAAATTATTTTGTTTTTGGTCCTTAATGGATATAATTTTAATGTGTTTTTGACATTTTTTGAACATAATATGAATATATAAATGTCGAATATAATAAACGGACATAACATGGATACAATTTGAACATAAAAGAGTTATAATTTTGCCATTTATATGAACATAAAATGGCCATTAAGGACGAAAACATTTAGTTTAATTTTTGAGGGACTAAAATCAAAATTCGCTATATTTATAAGGACGAAAAACTTATTTAACCCTTCAATCAATTAGATAATGGTTAATTCGACTTCAAATTATTCAAATAATTATCATCAAATAGATTTACCAACTGTATAAGCACAATCAAGTAAGGCATGCAACTAGAACGTAGTTCAATCATTCACAACCATCAACAAAGTCCACCTATGTACATATACACGAATCCATATAATCACAACATTCAACAAGTTTCGCCAATGCAGAAATTCACCAAGTCACATATTCAATTATGAAACAATTCATCAACCATTCGAATGAATGCAATGTTCTACACTCTTCAAGATGCATGCGGTACCGTCACCAACAACAAAGGTCGTCACCTAATGCTGCAACAAAAACATCATATGTAAGATACACTTCGTCTTACATTTCACCAATGTAAAAGTACACATTGCTTTTACATCACATAAATGACTCAACATGACTATGATGCATGGACATACAAGCAAAGTCTCGACAATGTGAAACAACCTCATGTATATTCAACAACAACAATGTAAAAGTTCACCTCCATTTACATTTATCAACTCAACAACAATTGCATTATCAAGTATTTACATCCACACAATCAATAAGTCACAATTAAAGTAAGAGTCATCACCACATTATCATTAACATATTCATTATCACAACTATCAACCAACATCACAACAACATCATACAATTTCTCACAATTCAAGTAAAGGAGAAAATACAACACATTATGATAAACATCATATTCAACACCTAACAATCATTCACATATCTTTACATAATCGTATCAAACTATCCACAAAAGATTTGCCAAGAATTTGGTCTTAAAGATTATTTTCTACAAAATTCGTCTCTCATTTTACAACTTTGAATTATTTGAAACAAATAAATCAAGACCAAGCAAACAAGATCCAATGCCTCAAATACGTATACACCTAGTCCACATATGAGTGCAGCAGAGTATACATGTGCGTTTCACCAGCTAATTACGACGAAATCATAGAAATCACAAAGTTCGTATTGTTTCTCTCATGTTGCAAAACAAATTCATTTTCAAAACAAAACCAAGTTAGATTCATCATATCATAGGTTAAATACGTTTAAACACCTTAAGTGAACTCCTAATACTCAAGTTTTGAAGTTTGGAAACAAACCATAAGTTTTGGGTTGACTTAGAAACGGTTATGCTGAATTTTCATAAAATTTTACCAAGACCTCCTTGGAGTGTTTTTATCATAACTCAAAATACAAAAATCATTTTGTTAACAAACCATAGCCATTGGAAACATAACTTGTTTATCTAAAACTTTCATGTTTACACCAAATGCCAATTCAAAACACAAATGTGTGAAAAAGACGCAAGAACGCGAAACAGGGAAAGCTGTCACTAAGTAACTCGCTTTTAGCGAGTTTCTAGCCATAAGAGAGTTGTTTTTAGACAGAACTCGACATACACGAGCTCCAAGCGAGTTTCATCCTGTTCTTCCAGGTTTTTCACCCAAAAACCCCAATTTTGATTCCCCCAACACCCTAATTCGTCCCCAAAGTTTGTTTATAGGTTTATGAACATAAAACGGGACTCAAATCCATATAAAACTTGATTCAAAACCTCACTCCAACAAAAATCACCATTTAACCCATTTTTCATAAAAAAAAAACTCTCAAGAACAACACAAATTCACATCAAGCTCTATGATTATGATTACCCATGACATCAATCATCAACAACATTATCTCATAACAACAACAACAGTTAATCATGAATTCACCAACAATTCATCAACAACACATCACATTTCATCAATTTTGAGTAAAAACACAAAGTATACATATATATACATCTTGAGCATGTAATTTCATCATCAACAACTTAATTATCATCTAATTCACATACCCAAACATTACATCAAAACATAAGCATGAATTTCACCAGTTAAAATCACAATAATCACTTTTCACAAATAAGCACTTTTGAATTTGAGAAGAAAAAGAGATTATACAAAGGATTATGATTGGTAAATGCATGGAGGTGTTCATGGATGATTTCTCGGTTTTCGGGATATCATTAATTTGTGTTTGAAGAGCTTGGACATTGTACTGAAGCGATGTAAGCAAACTAACTTGGTGCTCAATTGGGAGAAGTGTCACTTCATGGTTATCGAGGGTATTGTCCTTGATCACAAGATTTCTTCCAAGGGTATCGAGGTAGATCAAGCCAATGTTGAGGTCATTGGAAAGCTTCCACCACCCGTCAATGTCAAAGGCGTTAGAAGTTTTCTTGGTCATGCTAGATTCTACCGGCATTTCATCAAGGATTTTTCCAAAGTTGCAAAGCCATTGAGCAATTTGCTCAATAAAGATAAATCCTTTGATTTTGACAATGACTATTTAAATGTATTTGAATGTTTGAAAGAGAAATTAACCTCCGCACCCATAATCACCGCACCAAATTGGAACCTTAATTTTGAACTTATGTGCGATGCTAGAAATTATGCGGTGGGGGCTATTTTAGGTCAAAGGAAGGACAAAGTTTTTCATGCTATACATTATGCAAGCAAGGTCTTAAATGACGCTCAAATCAATTATGCAACCACAGAAAAAGAATTGCTTGCTATTGTTTATGCATTAGACAAATTTCGTTCTTATCTCATTGGTTCCAAGGTTGTTGTGTTTACTAACCATGCAGCGATCAAGTACTTGATCACCAAAGCCGATTCAAAGTCGAGGCTGATTAGGTGGATGCTCTTGTTACAAGAGTTTGATTTGGAGATCAAGGACAAGAAGGGAACGGAGAATTTGGTAGCCGATCACTTGTCAAGGCTTGTAAACATTGAGGTGACCAAGAATGAACAAGAGGTCCGTGAAGAGTTTTCGGATGAGAAGTTGCTAATGGTGCAAGAGAGGCCATGGTTTGCCGACATGGCGAACTATAAAGCAACGGGGCTCATACCGGAGGATTTCAATTATCAAATGAAGAAGAAGTTTCTCTGAGACTCTACTCATTATGTGTGGGATGACCCACATCTCTTCAAGATCGGAGCCGATCAACTCTTGCGAAGATGTGTTGCAAGGGAAGAAGCCAAGGACATCATGTGGCAATGTCACAATTCACCATATGGTGGCCATTTCAACGGTCAAAGAACGGCGGTCAAAGTTCTTCAAGCTGGCTTCTATTAGCCAACGCTTTTCAAGGATGCATATGAACATGTCCAAAGTTGCCAAAAGACGGGAGGAATCTCAAAGAGAAATGAAATGCCCTTACAAATTATTCAAGAAGTTGAAGTGTTTGATTGTTAGGGCATTGATTTTGTCGGACCCTTCCCTTCCTCATTCTCAAATGAGTATATTTTGGTATGTGTGGACTATGTGTCAAAATGGGTTGAGGCAATTGCTTCCCCAAAAGCCGATAGCAAGACGGTGGTCAAATTCCTCAAGAGAAACATCTTCACCCGTTTTGGAACTCCAAAAGTGCTTATTAGTTATGGTGGCTCACACTTTTGCAATTCACAATTAGCCAAAGCTCTTGAGCACTATGGAGTCAAGCATAAGGTTGCTTCATCGTATCATCCCCAAACCAACAGTCAAGCCGAAGTGTCCAACCGAGAGATTAAAAGAATTCTAGAGAAAACCGTGTCATCATCACGGAAAGATTGGTCATTGAAGCTTGATGAGGCGTTGTGGGCCTATAGGACCGCTTTCAAAGCTCCTACAGGTTTCACACCTTTTCAATTGGTGTATAGGAAGTCTTGCCACTTGCCGGTTGAATTGGAGCATAGAGCGTTTTGGGCGCTAAAGTTTTTGAATTTTGACCAAGAACAAGCGGGAGAGAAGGGAAAATTCAAATGCATGAACTATAAGAAATGAGGAATCAAGCCTATGAGTCCTCAAAATTGTACAAGGAAAAGGTGAAGAGCTATCACGACAAGAGGATTGTGAAACAGAACTTTGAGCCCGGTCAAATGGTGCTACTATTTAACTCAAGATTGAGGTTATTCCCGGGCAAACTCAAGTCAAAGTGGTCCGGTCCGTTCTTGATCAAAGAGGTTAAGCCTTATGGAGTGGTGGTTTTGGAAGATCCAATGACAAAAGCCAACTGGACTGTCAATGGGCAGAGGTTGAAGCATTACTTTGGTGGTGAAGTTGATCGGCAAACATCGACAATTTCACTAATTGATCCGTGATTTCTTCATGCAAAAGGCGTCGAGGTTATGACGTGAAACAAGGGCTTGCTGGGAGGCAACCCAATTTTTAAGTTAATTTTTTATGTTTATTGCATGTAGGATTAGAACATTAGCATCAAAAGCCAACAAAAATGAAGCAAACTTTTAAAAATTGTGTCTTGGTCGCTTAAGCGTACATAGCATGCTTAAGCGAACTGAGCGTTTGTAGAGAAAAAAAGTAATGGTTCCCAATGCATTAATTTCTCTTAACCACCCTCACCCACTCACTTTCACTTTTTCACGGTTTCAAACACACAACACCCCACTTTTCTCTCAACCACTCTCACAATTTTTTTCTCTCTACACTTCACAACCCTAAGAGTCAATCCAAGTCAACCATCAATTCATTCATCTTCTCATCATGTTGCATTGCATAACAAGTTTGATTCCTTCTCCAATTCTTGTTTTAATTTGAAAAAATCATGCCTTTGAGCATTTGTAGAAATGGTTAGGATTAGGGTTAGATGATTGTTGTGGTTAGAGACAGATTTGTAGAGAATTATAGTGTGCAAATGAACTTGAATCACTACTCTAATGCCATGAACACTCAATTTTTGCAATTGTTAAACCCATTTTAGAAACTTTTGAAAAATAAGGGTTTGAATGATTTTTGTGCAAATGTTGTGATTTAGGCTCATTTCTTGATCACTAGTGTGTTGTAGAGACGTAAGGAGATGAATCTTGTTGAAAATATGCTGGATTATGTTGTTTTTGCTGGATGTTGGTAGATTTTCGCAGGTACAGAGGTTGTACACTTGCTACAAAGCGCAGCACGCTTAAGCGTGCATTCATTGAATTGAACAAAAACTTTGAATGTCCGCTTGGGAGCACGCTTAAGCGTACCTCAAGCGTACAAACCAAGAACATCTATGAATGTACGCTTGTGAGGTCGCTTAAGCATACCTCAAGCGTACAAGCCCATAACTGCCTTTTTATTTTGTTGTTCCAATCTATTTTAACATCATTGATTCCATTCTTGTTCTAATTGTTTTGCTTCTGTATATGGATTCTTCTGGTTGTTTTGTAGATGGCACCAAAAAACCAACCCCGAGCCGGTAACAAACGCCAAAAACCTTCATCATCCGGTATCATAAACTGACCCATTCCCCCACCTAGAAACTTTGACCGCACCCGTTTCTCTTCCGGAAAACATTTTCAGTGGTTCACTCAATTTGAAAAGGGTACATGGCATGAAAAGGTATTTGACATTCGCCCGACGGGACAATATGCCAACATCCTCGAGATGATCACCAGTGGGGGGTGGAGCAAACTCATGACCCCCGAAACCCGCATTAACCCTGACATTGTCAAAGAATTTTATGCCAATGTCATGCCTGTGTGCGAGGCTCATTATATGGTTGCCCAATTCACTTATACCACCATGGTCCGGGGTACCACTATCCGCTTTGACCGAGATACTATAAACACCTACCTTGGTGAACCACTTGAGCTACCACCACCTGAGGACCCTACTGAACCAGCCCTTTGTAGGTATGGTTAAAATGAGAGAGACAATGCATGGAACCATGCCCGGATCAAAAGAGATATACTTTTACCTGGTAAACGCTGCAATAGGGGGAGGACCAATGAGGCAACCACCGCCAACTTCAGTGACATGACCCTCGAGGCCGCTATCATTTTCCAGTTCTTGGTGCACAATGTGTTGCCCAAGAGTCATGTCACCACTACCCCTATTAGTGCTACCCCTCTGGTATGGCACATACTTCGAGGAGCAGAGGTGGATGTGGCCCAGGTCATATCTGAACAGCTAAAGCGTGTAGCCTTGAGTGGTATCATTGGTAAGGCCACCGAATTGTCTTTCCTGGGGTTGATAATGGGGTTAGTGAAGGATCAGGGCATCCAGATTCCTGAGCCTCGTACGGAGAAGATTAAGGGGGTGGTTAATGATAGGTATATCTACAACCATTCCCAGAAAATAGCTAGAGCACTGCCACATGACCTTGAGCCTGAGCTTGAGCCTGAGATACCGCAGGAGGATTTACCCCAGCATGATATACCTCAGCATCCTGGCGCTTTTGACTTTTCATCCCTATCTGCTATGCTGACTCAGTAAGACTAGAGGCAAGAGCAGAGAGCTCAGAGACAAGAGCAGAGGGACTGCCTCATTATGGATCAGCAAGCAGCAGTCTTCCGCAGTAACCAGGGGATTTACCAGCATCTCCTTCATGCTCGTTTGGATCCGCACTATCCGATGATGACTCCTGGCTAGTATATGCAGTCTTGCATGTGGCCTGGGGATAGGCCAGTTTATTCTGGAGGGGGTGGTGCATTCGGTGGCCCTGTTGATGATGATGAGAGGACGGCCAGTGTTCATGGTGTTGATGATATGGAGGATGATGCGGATGACGCGAACCATTGACCACAACTCTTGTGTTTTTAGTGATGCTTTAGCTTTTGCTTTGTTCATTTCTACTTTATGCTTTTACTTTTATTTTGGAACAATTTAATTGCTTTTGTACTTGTACTTTTTGAGCACGGTTTGAAGTGCTCAATACTTTGCTTTAATATTTTTAGTTTTATTTACTTTGGTTAATAACTTAGCTTATTGTTGTTTTAACTGATGTGCTTTGGATAAAAAAAAATTGTTTAATCTTGCTTGTGTCTCCCAAAAGAAAATTGCTCATGAACACAAAAGTTTAAAGTGTTCGTAAGAGCCAAATATTGAGCAATGATCAGGTGAGTGAAAATGATATGAATTGTGAGAAAGCGCAAAGCCAAGGTATTGGTTTCCTGTTTTTCTAGGCATTCACTAAAATTTTGAAACTAGTACTTTGCACACAATTTATCTCATCTAGTTCTTCTCATAAACATG
>Ga0315914_1006761_pt1 | contig 16134 bp, 7 predicted proteins | sample MpolenodulesMG_FD_203920 | JGI IMG/M metagenome (GOLD analysis project Ga0315914, IMG submission 203920) | Medicago polymorpha root nodule microbial communities from Los Angeles, California, United States - elongated nodules | ecosystem: Host-associated > Plants > Roots > Nodule | place: USA... | reverse complement strand
CAAAATTTTTTGTTTTTTAAAATAGTCTCTGACCCCATTTATGTGATGATTTGTATAAGTGGCACATGATGACTGGACCCATTTTGTAGTTTTTGGTCCCTGCAAAATATTTTGTTTTTTAAACAGGTCCCTGCAAAAAAATTTGTTTCTGAAAATAGTCCCTGGAGGGACTATTTTAAAAAACAAAAAATTTTGCAGGGACCAAAAACAATTTTTTTTTTACAGGGACCAAAACTTAAACGAGACATATTTGCAGGGACGAGTACCATATTTAAGCCTAAAAAAAATAAGAAACAAAAAATTAATAAATAACTTGTGCGGCAAGCAAAGAAAAGAGTAAAAGTGGCGCAAAAATTCAAAAATTGGGCACCACAGTAGCGTGACTTAAGTCACGCCAGTGTTAACCTTCTGCGTGAGTTAACTCACGCAGCCCCTACAACTAGCGTGAGTTAACTCACGCTGAGCCCTACACCTACGGGAAGAAAAAAAAAACATAACTACCAGAAAAACCAGGAAAAATGAAAGAGTTTTGACGGTACATTACCTGTTCTTTGATGCTTGATGAGCGTAGAAACTTGTTTCTTGACGATTTGCAATGATTTGGAATGAAGATTTTGACCCAAAAATTCGCACTTTTTGGGTTTTTGGAGGTGGAGGGAAAGAAAAAATGGAGCTGTGTGGTTGCCTGCTGGGTTTTGAACGAAAATAATACCCAACATGACTTAACTCACGTAGCGTGAGTTAAGTCACGCAGCGCAGGTTAACTCACGTAAGGGCATTTTGGATATTTACTTTGGGAATGAGCAAAACGGTTTGGGTAAAGAGCAGAATTCCGACTCAAACTCTTATAAGAAATATAAAAATCATAAAAAAGACGTTCTTCTATTCTCAAAAAAATTTGGACCAAATTTTTTTAAAGAATGGTTTATGATTATTAACTGATCCTCCTCCAGACTCCAAGAGTTTGAAATACATGAATTATTGTCAGAGTGATATAAAAAGAAGTATTTATCGCTGGACTCAAAACCCTTACAAGAAGTATAGAAAGCATAAAAAAGGATGTTCCTCTTGACTCCAAAATAGTTTGGAGCAAGATTTTTAAAGAATGGTTTATGATTATTAATTGATCCTCCACCAAACTCCAAAGAGTTTGAAATGCATTAATTTATTGTTAAAGCGATATCCAAGAGTTTGAAAGGTACAATTTGTAAATATTTACCGATTATTCTCCAAAATTTGAAATGTTTGAAAGAAAATATTTGTGATTATTAAGTTATCATCCTCAGAACACAAAATTTGAAAGAAGAGTCTGAGAGTTTGAAAAGAGACAATGGTAATTAAAGGTTCATAAGGAATGAGTTAAGATAATTAACTTGAGGGTATACATAAGATATCACCAAAAAGTCAATAGAATTCATCACCAAAAGAATGACACGGAACATATGAAATGGATTCCGTGTTGTAACTACGTGACATAATTATGTATCTCTACTGTTTGATTCAACAATAATCATGATTCATTAATATGTATAAATGATCAAGATCCTTTTGGCATGGAAGACATGACTTGATTCAAAATGGATGACTTGGTGCGGATGCATAACATAAACAATATAATTCAGAATTATGATCTTTATCTCGCTCCTAACTGAAAAGACTAAAATGTCCCTACGTTAGTTAACTCACGCCAGTGTAAATCTATGTGTGAGTTAACTCACCCTAGTATAAATCTCTGCGTGAGTTAACTCACGCAGATTTAACACTAGCGTGAGTTAACTCACGCAGGTGTATTTTTGGAATTTCAGTTGGGAATGAGCAAAATGTGTTGGGTAAAGATCAGAATTCTATAATCCAGCCTCTCTGTTTTGGATAATTTGGGTTGCGTCGATATGGGTCTTGAGGATCCATTATATATTGATTCATTCATTTCTCATCCTATTGATTTATCGTGTGTCCTATGCAGTTCAGATTATATAATCCGAACGGCATAAACACCTCATAAAAATCTCTAAAACACGTTAAAACATTTTGGATTTTAGAATTTGAATAGGGCGTGCGAGAAACTCATAGGATGGAAAAAATAATGACCCTATATATCAGTGTCTTGGTTTGACCTTTAGTCCAATCCTCATAACAAAATTAATTAGAAATCTCTTTTCATTGATCAGACTTAAAAGTAAAAGTTAGAATCCTCCTCATTTCTTAAAAAAAATATCCATTATTTTAGTTGTGTGTATAAATCACATAGTGCTTAACAAATATCATATATCTTGAAAATATATGTTATCTTACACATGAAACTATAGTAATTAAAACTTTGATTTCTTTTTGCAAATGAAGAGGATCTTACTCTAAGGAATGGCCAATGGGGCATTATTCATGTTCACTTAGCATCCATATCGATTTTCACTTGCTAACACTTGTTGGTGGGTGATATCACAATTAGTCAACCACTATCTTTTGTTTGTACTACTGCACAAATACATGACATTTAATATAAACTTTTTTTGACCGGAATATTTAATATAAACTTGACTAAACTAATCTGAACCATAAATAAAAGGAACCGACACTTTATATTCGTATAAATACGGCAAGTGGTTCATAATGTTTTTTTTTTTAAGCAAGAGTGGTTCATAATGCTTGTAGCTATGCCTGTAGCTATTGTAAAAATGTCCTTAATTTATACGTTTTTTTCGTATATTTAAAACCTTTTTCTATAAATTTGACTTATTCGTATGATTGAAAACAATGACTTGATTTTCTTATAAAAAAAAGGCAATGAATTGATTCAAGTGTTAAGATGTTTGGACCTCTTAAATAAATGATTATGATTTAGATCCATTGATGATAACTCTTACTTACGAAGAAAATTTTAACGAAAAGAAAGAATTTTCATTGTATTCAATTGATTTCTCAATGGATATTAACATCGTTAGACGGTGGTGAAAACTTTGTACCTATAATATGACAACAACAAAAAGATATTATCAATGTAATTTTTTTACACCGACAATTAATCATAACCGTTGGATCAATATTAACATTTGACTTTTATTATAATCATTTCTAAAATTAGAAACATGAATGATTGTGACATTGATAATGCAGAGCTTTTTATTGTGACAATACATACAAATTAAACTCTTTTTTCACTTTACATTTTCCACAAGGTTTCTCAATTTTCTCTATTCTCTTCTCTCTTTTTTTGTTTACAAAAAGATAGCAAAGCCCTATTCTCTTATTAATTTATCAAATACTTTTTATAGCTTGTTACTTTTTCGCAATGTTCCTTATAAGTTGGAAACCGTTTCTTACGAAACCCTCTTTTTATTTTAGCTTTACATGCAGATAAAGTAACAAACCGGGGAATCCAAATTAACCTTCCAAAGTCTATAATTTTGTATTCAATCACCTAATTGCTATTGGCATTTAAATTTCAGATGAAATGTCAATAAAATTTGTTGACATCTCACCAAGGAAGTGAGTATAGCCAAACTAAAATACAGTAGTACTAATTAATGATGTTGCTTAATTATATTAATCCTCTAATCCGTGTAAAACAAAAAACAAAAAATCAAATCAATTCAAGTAAGATAATGTGTCACCAATATATGGATCCCTTACACACAGGTCAAACTAGCTAGTTCAGCTCACCGACTAAATCTATTTGCATTAACTCAGAGAAGAGAATCACCCTACCCACACTTATTCATATCATCATAATTCGAAATAAGTTTAAACATATACTCCTAGACCTAGTCTCTACTAAATTTAAATGAGATGATTTGAATTTCTTTTAACTTGATTAAGTTCCTTAATTCAAATCTAATTTGGAAAATGTCAACAAAAAAAAGTAGATAGATAAAGTTTTGCGACACATTAAATAGTTTTATCTAACTTGAGGAATTAGTTTTTATCTTAAAAAAATGAAAACCCAAAAATTTACTCTAATTTCAATGTTTTTTAACTATTATTTTAAAAAATAATTAAAAATAACAAGCAGGGTCGACCCAATATATATTAAGGCCTAAGACAAATTTTAAAATGAAATCGTTTAAAGCTCATGATAGTACTTAAATAAAATTATTTTAATTTTCATTAAATTTTTCATACATTTAAGATACAAAATCATATATTTTAGTATTAAGAGGTCTCCCTTGTGCGACCTTGTGTGGAGTAAAATTATTTGTTGAAGATATCTCTCGTTGTGCGGAAAGTTCATGCAAAATAACTTCTCATAAAGGATAATCTTGTGTGTCGTTGAGCAGGTGATTCGAATGTTCATTGTATTAAGTGATTGTGGCTCCCTTGAATCATCTCAACATTTATTTGTTGAGTGTTGAGTGTTTCAAAATATTTGGAATTTTTTTATTAAAGGGGAAAAAATATTTGGAATTTAGTATTGGCATGGTTGAGTATTAGACGTGTAATGACAAATAATACAGTGTAGCATGTTTAGTCCTTTGGTCACAAATTGTTTAGAATATATCAAATTAACGTCATGGTGGTAGTTCAAATCAAATGTTAAAGGATTCAAGTTTAAATCAATGGTTGACACATCTATTATGTGTTAATCTTCCTTGTCTGAGTGTACATGTCCTGTTAGTTTGTAGGTGGTTTTTGTATTGGTTTTATGTTTAGCTTGTATTTGAGTTGGCTTTGATATTGGTTCTGTTTTGAATTTTGTATTTGTAGCACTTTTTAAGGTACTTATTGTGTCTTGGATAGTTTTCATCGATATATATTTGGTCTTTTAAAAAAAATAAAATCAACGTATATATATTTGGTCTTTAAAAAAAATCAATATATATTTGGTTTATTAATTTTTTAAATATCGAATAAAATCTTACAATTTATATTAATCGATAGAAGTGTAAAGACAGACATGTACTAGTTGGAACATTAGTTTTTTTTTTGTGTAAAATCAACTTGGAACGCTGGTTTAAAAAGTAGGAAAAGATCGTAGCCGGTAAAAGAACTTTTTAAGTTTTAAGCTTTAAGACACGTAAGTGTCTCTTTTTTATTTCTTATTTGAAGACATATGTGTGTCTCTTAGAAGCTACGTAATCCTCAATTGAACCATACCAAAAGTACCAAAACTATAGTTAGTGGCCCTACCTCAACCTGCATGCATCACAAATTAAGTTACTACTACTTTATAATTATTAATTTATTATTACATTTTTCATTCTATATTACGACAACCTGAATTTAATTAAAATTCTACATTCCTTCTTCGTCATGGTTTAGTGTTCCTTTTTATTTTACACTCATGTCATAAAACAAAATGACGCTTTAATTTGAAGAATAATGGGACCAATATGAATGCTCCATTAGCCCATTTTGTCATAATTTACAATATAGTATTTATAGAAAATTGAAAAAAGGGTTGTAGCCATCATCAATTATAAGCTACAAAATAATGTATAATCTAAGCAATAAAAAAAGAGAAAGAGACCCTTCATCATGAAGACAAAACTTAAGGACCTGTCATATACCAAATTACTTATTGGCTTATTGCCAAATTGTGAAACCATCTATGCTTTTCAATTTTTGCCTTCTAACCAAACCAGCTAATATACTTGTGGTTCGTAAAACACAAAGAGATTATCATTATACACACAATGTGTCCAAAAACTAAGGTAAAAACAAAGTCTAAACAACTTCACCTTATACAAAGTCGTTAGTTTCTTCTTGTTGGCCTATCTATTCATCCAAAACACCAACTCTTAATCTCTCCAACTAACCTTTTCCAAAACAAAGAACAAACCCATTTAAGAAAAACTAAGACAGAAAAAGAAACACCAATACCTCATCACATTCAAATCCTTTGTATACATGAGTATTGCATAGTTTATTATTCTACCTTGGTTAGAACTTAGAACTAAGAAGCAAAAATAATTCAAACTCCAACATGGAAGTTTCATGCAAGATTCTAAGAAGATCAATTCATAGTTTTCTCCAAAACTATCATTATTTCACTTCATCAATAGCTTTTCTTGTTTTTCCTTTCTCAGCTTCAATACTCATCTCACAAGCTTTTGTTCCTTCTCCTTCATCCCTTTTGCCTCAAATTTATAACCGTTTAAGGACTCTTTTTGATGCTGCAGGATTTCCTTCCTATTCTCTATTGTTCAACATTCTTAACCTCAAGGTTTCTCAAACAATCACTTGTTCAATCTTTTCACTTCCTTTCACACTAACTGTCCTTCTGCTTGCGAAAGCATCCATAATTCAAGCTCTTAAACACAGTCACAATAAACCATCTTTGCCACCTTCATTCTCTTCGATAATAGCACTTTACAAGCCACTCTTCCACACCTATATCTGCAACTGCTTCTTAATTATCTCAGCAAATGCAACTTCTTTTTGTATTATGTTTTTGGCTTTCAGCTTTGTTGAAACACTTGGCTACTCTTCAGCTAGTTTCATCCTCTTCATGTCAGCGACCGGGGCAGTTCTTTTTTCTGTGATTCTTGCCAATGCACTTGTGATATGCAATATGTCACTTGTTCTATCTGGTATGGAAGGACATGGTGGATACTCGGCGATTCTTAAAGCATGTATCTTGATAAGGGGAAAGACATCAATGGCTTTGTTCTTAGCACTTCCTGTTAATATTGCCTTGGCTGCTATTGAAGCCTTGTTTCACTTCAGAATTGTAAGGGAGTATCATATTGTTGGAAAGGCAAGACCCTTTGTGCTTTTAGAGGGGATTTTCATTGCATACTTGTACTCAATCTTCATCATCCTTGACACAATTGTGAGTTGCTTGTTTTACAAAAGCTTCAAGACAGGAGAATCATTGATTGGTCAGGAGGACAAACATTTTCAAGATGTGGACAATTATGGTTACATTGGCAACAAGAATTTCGAAGAACTACCGTAATTAGTAATACTGATAGTAACAGGAAGTAGTATTTCATTAATTTGGTCAAGGCTTTTTCTTCTTGAAAGAGGAGCCACCGGTTGTTATAAACAGGTATATAAAAGGTATTTACCAAATTTATTCAATGTCGTTCAAAGGAAATCGATCAACATTGAAAGCATAAAGAGTTTCGATTGAGCAACCTCAGCTTACTTATGTGCAAAGACAAGGAGCTAGAGAAATTCATATACAGCAGTGCTTTATATAAATGTATTTCTGTTAAACTTTGTATTTTGATTTCATAAGTTTTACTTTGTAGATTGGTAATATTTTACAGTGTGAATAAGACACGTGACAATGTTAATTGCCTTATTGTGTATGAGTTACTATGGTTTACTGGTGTGTCTCTAACTAAATAAAAATCCAAAGATTTTACAGTCCCTTTGAAGAATATAGTTATTAAGCATTATAGTACAAGCCAATTAATTCACCTTGAAAATGCTACAGACCAGTTATATGTCAATTCAAATCCTTTCCCGGAAAATAATCGTGTAAACGCTACTGTATTCGGTTGGAATGTTATTCTGTCATGCATCAAATATCAAGAGGATCATTGAGATCAAATACCAAAGAAATGGAATTTACATTTAATTGCAGAAAAAACTGAATTGTAATTATTCAGTTGAACTGCATTTGTGTTTGGCACTGCACTTTAAGATTGTAAAATAGCATTAGGTCCAAAATACTAAAATAACAACTGGTTAATCCGTGAGGAAGTTAAAGACCTTGAGTTGGTAATGGCAGAAAGGGAAATGTCATTCAATATCTCTTGGAATATTATTCAGTCATTAGGATACGTGAGTTCAACTAACAAGATATAAGGAAAACGCGCAAATTAAGAATTTCTTTTCGTATACAACAGAATGTTACAGTAACATTTTACACTTGATCATTGTATTTCACAAGAAAAATGACACGTGAATTGCATTTCTAATTTCTAATTAGACCTCTTCACTTATATATTACAGTTACAAATACATTGACCTGATTTCTATTCTCTTAACCTGATACCTATACAACATTTTCTGGATGGTACCTACCAAAATCTCCATAAAAAGGATAACTAATTTCTAGGTTAATGAGAAAGAATTGGATCCTAAAGGATAGGGTTAGTGCTTTGTACAAGGGTTTCAAGGTACTACAGTTGCAGGGCTTTGCAAATCCAGAAAGCTTCTGTTCTGGTGCCAACAAAATAAGCCAAACAAATGATGCAGATCAATGCTAATTCTACAACAGTAGAAAGCATGCTCTGCTACACAAATCTCTTCTCGAACCATCACGAGATGAATTGGATCCATCATTTTCGTAGCAATCATTGGAGGATAAGCATCCACCGCGGCATGTCTTAATTTCCACCGCGCGAAAGATCCAACATTTCAAAGACCCGTTTGGAATAACCTCAATCAAAACTAGTCTTCTGACAAAAAGGATCAACCTCCGCAGGAAAGATCCAACAGCCTTCCATCAAAGACCCATTTGGAATAACCTCTGCAGGAAAGATCCAACAGCATTCCATCAAAAAATGAACTCATAAGCTTGTTGAATGTTCAAGATCCCCATGTGGCATGAATTTGCTAGTCCACCTTCGAAAGATAAGCTCAGAAGGCTCATTTTCACGTCATCATTGTCATAGAGGAGCTTCATAAGTCATAACTGGCCTCAGAAGCCTTACCCTTGCATGGGTAGATTCCTGTTCTTCGGTAAGAGCAGGTTGTAGGAGCAAAGGAGCAGAAAACCCAGTCATCAACTGTCTTTTGCACTCTTCTTTGTTAAGTTAACGCCTTTAGCCTTCTCCGTTTCAGCCTCTTTCTCGGCTTTCTTCTTTTCTAACTCTGCTTGTTTGCAATTCTCTTCATGTGCTTTCCGGAATAACCTTATAAAATTTAATAGAGTTGCAGTAACTGTAATGAATAAACCAGCAACAAAAACAAGTTAGCTTCAGCACTATAGAAATAGACAAGAGAACATGTCACTACACTTTCCAAACAAAACCGAATCACAGATGGATGATGAAACTTCTATCAGTTCACACCTCCAGTGTTGTCAATTTCAGATCGCAGAAAATGATGGTTAGTTCAAATTCTGCTACACAACAGTGCTGCATTGCCCCTACAGCATCTATTTGACAACATTTTGTACTAATTACTAAATAGTGTATCGCAGAACAATAGCAACTAGTTCCAATTCCGCTACGCCATAGCTCTACTATAGCCACTATTTAACAGCACTGATCCTCCCATTTAAAGATTCCCCTATATTCATTTTACTATTCCTTGACTGTTCTCTCTCTCATCTCTACCTTTACATTCTTTTGCAGCAGTGCTGACACAAAGAACGAAGGAGGGGAGGCATTTCTGTCAATTCAACAACTCATTACCATGCCTATCACCCAATAGAAAGCCTCGGTGCAGGTTCTGTATGAAACATTAAAAATAAAGAAGTACAAGTGTGCTTCCTCAATAACGCACGCTTGTCCCAACCATAAATGCAACAGGTCACTAAAATGTTCATTCCATTCAAACATCAGTTAAATGTTTTTAATGAACTACAATCTGAAAAATAAGCCACCAATAAACAAGACTAACGGCCACATGTCATACCACAACATGAATATGTATTAATGATCAACTTACCTTGTTCACATGGGCATTGAGCAGGATTCTCGCCAAAATACTGTGCAAGTGCATCCGCGTTTTTACCCTGGCCATATACAGTCAGCCAAACTACTCAATTATTTTGTTTCTCTGTATTGGTGTTTAATGTACCAAACAGATGGTTAAGAATATTACCACCATAGAGTATAAGTTTAGTAGATCTGCCACGTCTGACTCAGATACAGTGATGAATTCTTTCAATGTCTGAACAGAACATTAAAAAAATGTAAACCAGATAATAAAGCATATAAAGTAGAATCAGATTAGCCCATGAAATATGATGGAAAACTTTATTACTGATAAAAGAAAATCAAAGATCTCAATCTCCATTTTTTTGACACAGATAATGTTGTGTGGACAAAAGAAACATATAAAGATTATATTTAGCTTGTCATCACTATTGATCAACAACAAGGGCATGATAAACACACGATTCCATAGGCATATTGGCATTAAAATTTAGGAGAAGAGTTAAGATATTCTTTGTTTCTGAAAAGAAATGAGGAGCTCTGTTATGTTTTTGGGTGTACAAACACAACAACAACAACAACAACAACAACAACCAAGCCTTATCCCACTAAGTTGGGTGGGCTACATAGATCAAATTACGCCTAATGTTCTATCATAAACCATATTTGGATCCAACTCATTAAACTCTAAATCTTTCCTAATAGTTTCTCTTATAGTTTTTCTAGGTCTTCCTCCACCTCTTTTGATCTGCTCTCCTCCATCTGATCTACTCTTCGTACTACATCATCTACAGACTACAGGTCTTCTCTCTACGTGCCCAAACCACCTAAAAGTCTATTTTCTGCCATCTTTTCTACTATAGGCACTACCCCCAACTCTCTCGCTAATGGTGTCGTTCCTAATCCTATCCCGTCTAGTCTTACCACTCATCCAACACAGCATCATCCTCATCTCCGCTACGCTTACTTGATTCTCGTGTTGGTTCTTAACTGTCCAACACTCCGTACCATACAACATCGCCGGTCTAGAAATAGGTGTACAAACACACATTTCTAGAATTGGTGACATTAACTAGGCCTTTATAACCCAAAAACAAAGTAATTGAGTCTTGTAACCTCCAAAACTGCCAATACAAAAACCGTATTGGATAATTTTAGATTAAATGTAAATTTTGCAACTCAGGATATTGAGATGAAAAATCTAATTGAAAACTATTGAATAGAATGAAGAAAATAAGATACGAAGAAAAAAAAACAGCTAGAGCCAGCAAATCCACAGATCAAAGATGAACTACCCAGGTACAACCGTAATTATTAATTTAATATTTTTAAAAAATAAATATTAATTGACTATGATAGTTATCATAACTAAACAATTAACTACATCCATCGTGCAGGAAAACCAGTACTCTGAAATTATTTTAGAAATTGAACTTTCTTTGTCACAGTTCTTATGTTACTGATGTAATCAAGAATCAAGAGTGTGAAATAAAAATAAAATAAAAATGAAAAAAAAAAGATAAACACCTTACAGAAAACTTCGGACACAGGTCCATCATTTTCCGAACCAGCAAGCTCTTGTTTAACCTTTTCTAATCCCTTGGTGATTGCCTGCATCTCCTCTGCTAATGATTTCAATTGTATCTGAAAGAATTCATGTTTCCAATCAATACACATTGTAATATCATTACCTAATACCCAAAAGGTATAGTCCTATCTATCCCAACAGTATTTCCTTTTGGCTAAATGCAAATAGCCATTTCAACTTTGACCAATAAGTAAATCAGGGGTGCTTTCAACATCCAGAAAATAACCCCTTGGATCCATTAAGAATTATTAAAGGAAAAAGAAATATGGTTCAAATGAAAAGGATTTTGCCAGAATTTAATCTAGCATGCATACTCCTAAGTGAAATTTCTCTAGATTTTGTGATTATTGACAATTGCATTTTCAAATTAAGGTTTCTGAATTTGCATACTTTATGGTTGACATGAATATTTTGCACTTATATTTTAAGTAGATTACAAATTTGAAACCAAAGGGGATATTTGCCAGTATGCCAAAAATGAAGGAAGTTATTTGCATTTTGATCTTTTTCTATTTTGGTCAATGCAGCTTACCCATAAAACTTTATATGACTCTTTTGGTCTTTTTCTATTCAAGTTTGCTTGCACTTTTCCCATAAAACACAAAATTAACTAAATACCCAGTTTGCAAGAATTTTGCAAAGCCCCATGAATTTTTATGCAGGTAAAAAACAGCCATATGAGGGATGAACTTTTTTCTCAAAGGTTGAGCTTTGATGATGATTGAAAGAGGTAAATTGATCTTTTTTTAGTCACTTCCCTGCTCATCGGCTTCTAAAACTCAGTTACTTCTTAGTCATTAAAACAGAAAGGAATGTGCTAAGTGTTCGATTTTACAAGCAAGAGAAAAAGTGAAACCAGACCAACAAACTAGGGTAGTAAACTGCAGTTGATCATTTCTGGGCTATATAGAACAAAAATAAATCATCACCTTAGAGGCACCTTCCAGACTACCAAGGTCTTTGTGAAAATCAAGGAGTCCAGGCGACCTTTCAGCTAGCACCTAGAAAAAGAAAAAAGGGTTAGCAACCAAATGATATACTGGTTTATTGCAATTGATACTCAGTAACTCATACCTTGCAAAGATAATGCATTAGTGTCATCTTACTGTTAGAAGCACGAGTGTCAGTGAGCTTTAAAAGACTATCCAACTTAAATCCAACTGCCGATCCTGCAAAAATGAAAACATTTGATATTAAAATAAACATGGCATAATACATTCGATAAGATCTAATAGAATGGAGCCATTAAAATTCATTGAGTTTAACAACTTCAAAAATATATAAGTGGGGTTTGATAAATTTAAATAGTGAGATGATGAACATGACCCTCTCATGTTTGATTCAAACATGAGAGGATCCAAATCCTAATAGAATCATATAAAGTTTTTCTAACAACAAATAGGAACAGCCAGTGATTATCTAAGTGTTAAAAATAAAGCTAGCACCATCAAGCCCACGTCTACCATGTCCAGAATCGAATAATGATAAGAAATTGCCACAACTTCCTTCAAAAAAGAAATTGCCACAACTGAAAAAGACTTACCTCTTGCCGTTCCCTGATTCAATGTATTACCCAAAAAAAGAATTTTCTTCATGATATCTTTCAGTTTATCAGATTTCCGGACCTTAAACCAAAAATAAAAAATGCATAAGGTCAAAGAAATACAAACAGCGTAATGGTTGTAGTTGCACAAGCAAAGTACCTCTTCACAGGCAGAATTCACGGTGTTTAAACTCCTCCTAAATTCTGTAACCTGCATAAAGAGGAAAGTATGTAACATTAAGGAAAATACTGAATCCACAAAACAAAGAAAAATATTACAAACACCGCCAAACCTGAGCCTGAAACTGAATTTTGAAAGCAAATACTCTTAATTTTGACTCCACCCTTGGCACCTTCATCAGCTCCAAAAAAAACTGAAACAACCAAATAAATTTAACACATATTATAATTATAAAACAAATATATATAATAGAAATTAAAATCAACAATGACCAAAAGAATTGGTTTATAATCGAACATCTAAAGGGAAAAATGGGGATTTGTAAATGCTAAATCACTTTTCCTTTCACAAGCAACCAAGCAGTGTCAATCAAACTGACAAGTAGCTTATAAAAAAAAAGTATATGGGTAAATTTTAAATTCATATGCATTATAGTTTTTTTAGATGGCTACATTATTCAGTCATCATTCCACCAACCTCCTTCCATATTGTTTCGAAATCAATGTTAAAAAAACTGAACAAACAAACCAAATGTGTTACTTAACACTTTCTATTAATAACAATCAGTTAACAATATGCCACAAAAGACACGCCATATAATGTGTTACTAAACAATTTCTATTCATTAACAATCTCATATAATGCAATGACTAAAATAAATCATTGCACACCTGTTCACACTTTCCCAAACTCTCCTTGTCGCCAGTGTATGCCTAAACAGTTATAAACAGGAGGAATCAAAATTAGCAAGCAAACAAATCAGAGTAGGAGGACACGTTTTAGTGTAAAAGCAGATGCATCAAACTAGAACTATTTATTGTCAATACGAGATAAAATAAGTATGGACGAAGTTGTTAAACTTCACCTTTAAAAGTTCCATTTCCTCTTTGGTAGGACAAAACTTAATGAGATTTTCCACCTGATCAACATCTAATACCGAGTCATCCAAAGCCAGTACTGCAGCCTGAGTATTCATTTCAACATGTTAGAAACAATACATATATATTCACCACTGAAAATTACAGGTGGAGATTTCATAAGTAAGAAATTTGTAGCAGATATGACATGAAAAAAGATTGTAACTGGAAATATTATTATCTTCTATCAGCGACTTATATTATTAACATATAACTTTCCAACAAGGCCGTCTCAACCATTGGGCCAGTAAAGCCCTTTGTTTTGGACCCAAATTTTAATTTTTATTAACTAGTACATATGTATATATAATTACTAGTAATGAGATAGCAACAATTTTTTACATCTGTAGTTTCATGAAAGTTTGAATTTTGTGATTCAAACTCCTTAATTATGCTTAATATTATGTGTCTTTTGCGATACATTGCAATTTTCTATGATTAATGTTTGTAGTTTCCTTTATTAATGTTGCGATTCACACTCCTTTTTTAACGTTTGTGAACTGTCTTTCTCTGTCTCTCGCTCTTGGTCTCACAATTATCTCTTGGGTTGACTTTATTATCTACCGAAAAGGAAATGTTAAATGAAATAGATTATGATAATTTACTAAATGATTTTGCATCTCAAAAAGCCTGAAAAATTAAATTTAAATAAAATATGAATTTTATTAAAAAGGCCTCATTCTTAGAGTTCGCTTTAGGCCTCAATATTTGGTTGAGATGGCCCTGCTATCCAACAACAACAACAACCAAGCCTTATCCCACTAAGTGGGGTCGGCTACATGGATCAAACTACGCTATAATATTCTGTCATAAATAAAAATTAAAAAATATTTAAGAAACACCCTCAATGCAAACAAAAATAGTTATTTTCAGTGCAATGCTTCTTGCAAAAGAATACTTATTTTCAATATAAAATGTTGTGATTTAAATCACTCATCTAGCATAATTATAAAATAGATGAAATCCAAATATCAGCTTACCATCATATCAGGGAGTGGCATCTTAACCTTAGTTAGCATGATTTCCGTATTATTGGCCCTCCTTAGGTCAACCTACCCATCAATAACACAAATACAAAAGTTATTGATCAGTGAAAGTTAATAAGGAAGCACCAAATAAATATCAAGTCAATGAGTTTCTAACAAATATTGCCTTTAAGCACTGACAGGTAAAAATCAATATCATTATGCACCTTATCATTCATAAAACTTTAAGCACTAGAACTTTTTAATAATTAAAAGAGGCAATGAACTGAAGGGACAATAATAGATCAAAAAACTAAAGATAAGCTGGATATTTTTATTTACACACTAAAACTAAAGAAAAGTATACAGTTGAATTGAAGATAATAGATCATTGAACTTATAACTAAAGAAAAGTATACAACTGAAGATAATAGATCAATGAACTGAAGTGACATTGAAGAGCGCTTCCTTTTAGAAAGCCTTTATGAAGTAAAGCTACAAATCATGGTAAATTACAATTCTAGAAGGAAAGATTAAATGAATAGCATTAAATAACCTCTCACGATACCTTATTTCAAAAATTAAATTTCATTAATGTTTTCCCTCAAAAACAAAATTCATTAATGTTCAAATAGAAGAATACCAATTGAATTTTGTCAGGTTTAGATCCAGCAGACTTGCGCCTCCCTCCAGATTTGCTACTTGAATCAGTAGGTTTTGGAACATTTGCAGAGAAAAGCTTCTCTAGCTCTGAAACATCAAACTCTGATGCACTAGAAAAGAACACAAAATCAGTCGTTACAAACATGGGAATATAGATAAGGAAACAGTGTACAATTATATAAAATTTAAATGATTAAAAAAAAGCACATGAAAGAGTAGACAATAATTACGTTTGTGGTTCTCCGTGTCTTTGTAATTCTTCCCATAAACTTCCTTGCAATGCCCTTGTAACCTTACTCCAATGCAAAGGCTTTAAGGAGGATCGACGGGGTGCCACCGCACCAGGACGTGCATATCCACGCCCTGGTGCACCAGGGCGTGCAGGACCAACATTTGCCCCTTTGGAACCCAAGGGTGGAGGCGGTGGAGGTGCACCACCAGGAATAGGTGGAGGAGGTGGGCCTCCTCGCCCACCGGGAGGAGGGGGAGGAGGTGGGCCTCGACCACCGGGAGGAGGCGGAGGAGGCGGGCCTCGACCACCGGGAGGAGGGGGAGGAGGCGGGCCTCGACCACCGGGAGGTGGGGGAGGAGGCGGACCTTGACCACCAGGAGGCGGTGGTGGTGGTGGTGGTGCTCCGTGCATTGGAGGAGGTGGTGGAGGAACTCTAGACATTGGAGGAGGTGGAGGTGGAGGGGCTCCAGACAGTGGAGGAGGTGGAGGTG
>Ga0315914_1006760_pt1 | contig 16134 bp, 11 predicted proteins | sample MpolenodulesMG_FD_203920 | JGI IMG/M metagenome (GOLD analysis project Ga0315914, IMG submission 203920) | Medicago polymorpha root nodule microbial communities from Los Angeles, California, United States - elongated nodules | ecosystem: Host-associated > Plants > Roots > Nodule | place: USA... | reverse complement strand
TCTGAACTCACTCAGACTCTGGACTACTTCAGACTCTGAACCTGAGGACAGTTATCTAGAACGTAAAAGAAGAAGTTTCCAAAAACACAATTCAACCCCCCCTTCTTGTGGTTTTTCTCACCTTCACTCTCATTCTTAGGGTTTTCTTTAGTGTTACCTGAGAATCCCCCTTTGTTTTGTTCCGCTATTTGCTTTGCCATCTGCCCAATTTGAGTTTTCAACATCTTTCTTGAGGCTTCATTGTTCTTTCTCTCAGCTTCTTTACTCGTCTTTATTTCTTCAAAATTACCTTGAGTCATCTTCATGAAGTTGATCATAGTTTCCTCAAGAGCTGAAGGTTTTCTTGGTTGTTGTTGTTGTTGAGGATTAGGTAGTAGAGGATTCTAGGTGTTGTTGTTTGAGTAGCTAAGATTCGAGTGTTTGTTAAAGCCTGGATTATAGTAAGGGTTTTGCTTTTGATAGTTCACATAGTTAGCTTCCTCACTAAATCCTTCAGGTTCACACTCATCAAGGGTTTTTATGATGTTTTCCCTATTTTAATAAACTTCGTTTGATGTACAACATTAATACGTAGATGTTGATGTACAACATTAATTGTGGAGTTTTGATATTTTGGTAGGCTAGTACTTTGCTAGTTTATTTTGACTTAACTTACAACGATTATTTTATCTATAGAAACAAAAGTTCATATAGAATCAAAAGTTCAACGCAAAATATAAAGATGGGAAAACAACAAAAGAACAAAGGAGGAGGACCAAACAAAAACCTCCATACTAAGAGACAAATCTAAAACTAGGCATCCCTAATTTGTTTTTTTACATAACGAGCCCTAATGCAACCAGGGACATCCATCAAAATGATCAATTGATTAGACTCTAAACCCACCTTATCTAATGCATCAACACATTGATTCCCCTCTCATTCGTGAGGTTATAAGGTCAAAATATGACTATTGAGTTTACACCACTTGGACAATTTTTTTTTAATATTATTAAATTACTTTATGGTTAATACATGTTTACCCCCCTGTAATATTAGCAATTTCCGGTTTACTCTTCTGTAAAAAAATTTGTTTAGATTCCAACCATGTAATTTGAAAATTCTTTGGTTTTGGACCTTCATGAATTTTGACTGTAAAAATCAATGATATGACAGGGGTTAAATCAAAATTCTTTCAAATCACAAGGGGCAAAAGTACCTTAAATTTTGTAATTTGATGTCATGAAGATACAAAACCAAAGAATCTTCAAATTACAAAGTTGAAATCTAAACAATTTTTTTTTACTGGGGTTTAAATCAAAAATCGCTAATATTACAGGGGGGGTAAACATGTATTAACCATTACTTTATAGAAAAAATTCCACATTGCTCTAGAGATGTATTACATATTGGAAAAACTAAAGTAAAATTCCACATATACTAGATTTATTTTGAAATTTTAGCATTTTTCATCACTAATAATTCTAAGTATGCATTTTGAAGTTTTAATATTAATATTTTAAATATTTGATTTTACAATATAAAATTATATATAATTAATTACTATTGTATTTTTTTTTAAATGCAAGTCTTTCTTATGCTTTAACCCTTGCTTGAAATGGTTTACTCACAAGCACTGAATCTAGATAGCAACTATAATTGTAATTGGATGGCAAGGAAATCACGTAAAAATGCTTTCTTATAATTGCATTTTTTTAGTGCTTTCTAGTATATTGACTTGTTAGGTTCAAATTTTTTACTTATAGTTACAACTTGTTGTGAATCATGGACTGAAGCACATTCATGTAGCCTCTGATGTGGCTGTTGTTGTTAATTGTTTTAAATTTGTATTGCTGCCATTGAAACTATCATTCTAGATTGTAAGATGCCAATGAACCAATTGAATTTTGTCTTTATTTAGTTATGTTGAAGGAATTTGGACAATGTAGTCCATGAACTAGTAAGCTTGTCAGGAGCATTGACTCTAAAACTTGGTTGGGGCTTATCCCACATCATCCCCAAGCTGCTCTTTGTAACACTAATTTTCAGCTTTAATCAATTTCAAAGTTTACCATAAAAAATATTATTTTGAAAATTAACATTCTCATTTTTTGTGTATTAGAAATTGTAAGGAAATGCTTAGTTAAGAGTGACAAAAACTTCTTCCCTATATACTTGTTCTTTAAGGAAATGATTTTACAGAATAAAATATGTACTATTAATATAAATTTGATAAGATAAGATCTTAATTTCATTTTTATGTGTTTTTATATTTCATCTTTAAATTTTTTTAGGAGAGTCTTGCAGAGAAATAAAAAAAGCACGATGAAAATATGCCAATCCGTATTGAAGAGTTTTTGGCAGAAGCCCGCTACAACTTACTTCATTGGTTTGACCATTAGATTTTTGGTAATATATTGTTATGATTTCAATAAATCTCTTTTGGTTAAGGTGACTCAAAACTCAACGTAATATTTTGCTTGACAACAACAATACTTTGTTTTATTTTTTTAATTTATATTTAGTGTTAGATCTTGTTATTTTTGGTGGATATGAATGTATGTTATTGCCGACTTTAAAATCATTACCTCATAGCCATTGTGGTGTGTTTGCCTCCTCTAAGTTTAGGTTGAATTAATGGGTACTTGAGACGACACTATATCGAAGAACCAAATAAGTGTTGAATGGGTGTATACATGAATAATGAAAGGTTCATTATTTGTAGGTGGAAGGTTATACCAAGGCTCCTCTTGAGATAAGGTGACTCATGATACCTATAGTATGTAGTAGGGTATTCATGGTGCAGTTTAGATAAGTTTTTTGCCAAAAATTTATTCGATTCAAAATAAAAATCACATGCAGATCGGTTAGGTTTGGATGACATAAAAAAATAATCGATTTTTGCGGTTTTTGGTTTTTAGAACAGTCCGCAGTTTTATTTTCGATCAGTTTGATTTTAAATACCCTTAATACGTAGAGATTGATGTACAACATTAATTGTGGAGTTTTGATGTTAGATATAATGAGAACATTTAGTAATTAATTACGATCAACATCATTCTCTTGGAAGGGAAATCTATTTTTTTTATTTTTAACAACAAACATATATTTTGCTTATAAGTATAAATAACAATGTTATAGATAGCAAAAAAGACTTCTCCAATAATTCATGATCATGCCATGTCTCTTTAATAAACAAGAGAATGCTTTAAATTTTTTATTAGAAATCATGGTAGGTCGCTGGCCAATAAGAGCCTTTGGTTGGAAAATCGTAAAATAGGTTTTCACTCTATGTATCATTTCCCAAGTAGAAATTGTACTCTACCCAGTAAAAATTCCAATACATCAACTCCTATCAAGACATTATAAGAGATTGAATTACCATTCATAAAATAGACAAGGGTTTCCCAATTTTTCTCCACGAACCATATAAAATAATGAAAATGGTAAATGAAACAAAGTAGCATTGAATTTGAAACAATTCTATTCTGCTATGAAATTTTGTTACATGAATATCGATTTTACATTGACATGTTATGTATTTCTCTTCTCATAAATATTGGAAGATTGATTTTTCATTATATTTGTTTAACCCATTGCCCAACTTTTTAGTTCAAATTTCTTATTTTCTGATGCATATATAAGACCAAATCTCAACTGCAGCTTTCACATGATTTCAACAGATGTACATGAATAGACACTATCTACAATACCATCATGATATGACTGTTAATTCCATCCATACATGATTCAACAATATATGGTCATCAAGTGATCAATCTTCTTCAACTATGTGAATGTTGATTGTTGCTGTATTTTTTGAGATAGACGTGTATAAATTTAAAAGAAAGCCAACAATAACAATTGCAAATAAACTAAAATACACCAAATAACAAAACACAAAATTACTATTTAACTTGCTCACACAAATCTCCATCATGGATTAGCATGACAAACTGACATCTACTCTTTCAATAATAACAACTTTGTTTGCTACATCTATAACATATTATAATCATATTTCAACTTGATAAATGACTTGTTGGTGTCTTTAGGCATGTGACTTTCTCATACATTTCAACAATAGAAAAATAATATGCTACCCAAATGCAGGTCTCTTAATAGTTGTAGGTTTCTTTGGTGATTTCTTTCTAAATAAATACGCTCCTTTTCAATTACAGAACATATCTTAAAAATTTAAAAATATATCTTTTTGCAAAGAGAATATTGAAATATCTATTCCATGACATGTGAAACCTAAAATAAATGGAAAAATATGAGACTCAAACTTTGCAAAGCACACAATAGAAACAAAAAGTATGATATGGAGAGGAGTGAATAGAAGTAAAAAAATAATCACTCTTTTGAAATCAAACTCATGACCACCCGCCGTCCAAAATCTTGTAAAAAAAACAAGTAGAAATTAAGTAAAAGAATAGCAATGAAACTTTAAAGACTAAAGAGAAAGAAAGAGAAAAGGAAAATATGAACCATAATATTTGGTTGTGACCAAGGCTGCCGTGATATAGACTTTGAGAACCACACAACTTATATAGACTTGTATTGTTCATTTCATTTAATTAATTATAGCCTTGGTACCATTTAATTCTTCAATTAATATATATTTTGATCGCCCCACAACTTATTATTTGGATATGAAGCATTTGTAGCATTGTTACCGTGCAACTTATCATAACCCATTTAACCATTTCATAACATTCAATTTAATTGACTCCACTTTTGAATATGTATGAATGTGGAATTAGAATAGGTATGAATGTGGAGGTGTATTATGTAAAGTGCAAAGATAATATCACAATTAGGGGTCCACCACTATGTGATTAAGGACAAAAAAAAGTAGGGTTTAGGGATAAAACGAAGGAGACTTAGTAGGATTTAGATATATAGATTTAGGAAAATGCAACAAATCGTATCAATACATCAGTAAGTTATTGTCTCCGCAAGGATTGTCATTCAACTCAATAATTAGCGGAATTTAATAGAAACTTAAATAAAAGAAATTATTGAAAGGTGGTTGCAGGGTTTAAATTGTCTTGCCCAATGCAAGATTACGTTTTGTTGTGTCCGAAGTGTAACAAAGATTAGAGAACTCTTGAATCCCCCTCTGTCTTTGTTGGAATTAACTCAATTAATTATTATTTTATAATTTGCCTTATGTTTGGATTTAAAAAAGTAGAACATAACCTCGTGATGAATTCGTGGAAGTTTATTTTAGTATGTCGCAATTAAACTAGTTACAATTGCGGCGTTCCCATAAGATGAGTCACAACCCTAAATTTATACTTAGATTCTATTAAAAGAAATTAATTAGAAACTAAGCAATTCACTACTGTCTTGTTTGAATGAAATTCGGGTTGTCAATACTACTTAGCTCTATCTAGAGATACAGTATAAAAACTTACATATATGATTAAATCAGACTTTAGATCATAAACTAAATAAAAAATTTATTAATAGAATCCAACAAATAAGAAGGGGTTTATCGTTGAACCCTAATAAAAGAGGTTTAGTTGCACATGGCAACTGACGTCAATAAAAAACAATAGAAGAACATACCCTAGAGAGAACATGAGATTGATGGAGTGTGCTAGGGTCTCTATTTATAGTGCATCATTACTTAGGGGTTAAAAGAAGAAAAATAGAGTTTTCCAACTAAAACAACTTAGAAAACAAGCAAAACAACATTCCCTAGCCGTGCTAATGCGCATGGCGCATAGAGTGAGGCGCAAAGGCGTGTGAGGCAGTAGAAAATGATGCCTTATGAGGAGGGGTACATAAGCCAGGTGCAGGGGTACTTGTGGAATCCTTTATTGTGCGAATTTTGCAGTTTTCGTCCCTTTTCTCGCGTTCTTCTATCTTCTAATGTATTGGAACTTGAAATGGTCATAAAAACACAAGAAAAATTGATCAACCCCGGAATAAACCATTAAATCTTATGATCAACACATTTTCATCTAACACATCATCCATATTAAAGGTTAAGGCCATTGTCTGAACATGATAATCCTCTTCAAATCAATGTCAAAAACGTCAAAGTTCATCAATCTGACCAAACAACTTTTTGGATGATTGATACAAGAAATATCAAAACAACCATTTAGATTTATTTGTGAAGTTCACGCGTCAGGTGCTAATGAATCAACATTTATTTGATCTTCAAGTATAGAGGAATGTTTCTTTAAAAAGACCTTCATCGCAAAAAATAATATTTAAGACAACGATACAATAAATACTAGTACAATATCGTACATATTCGTGTAATGGCTATATCTCTTGTCTTATTATCCAATAATATTATTTTATTGATTATAAAAAGGTACTCAAGTTGTTGTTGTTGCTGCAATCGTCCAAATCTTTCCTTGTAAAGACTAACAATTGTGTAGGTGTTCAAAACACTGCACTTAAAAGAAAAAAGTCAATGCTCTTATTTGAATAGATAAATCAAATAAAAATCATGAACATGATATATGAACTTATAGAAATATCTTCTCAAGTGAGAGTTATTTAGGTCATTTGTAAATCAATCAAGAAGTCATAAGTGCTCTTGAATTTATATAGGATTTAACTGTAGTATGCTCTCATAGAGATTTATCATCTTTGCCATTCTATTACTCAGATACAAGCTCAAACATGTATATGTACCAACCTAATAATGGAAACTTTATAAGAGTATGGAGAGACACTCTAAACATTGGGTCATCAAAGATGTGAGATCATGGAGCATATTGGTCAAAGTTTAATTAATTCTTTGATTAATTATAAGATTCAATGTGTTTTAACCCTTGATCACTATGCAATACACAATTTTTCCTTCAATTATCAGATTGAGGAGTGCCAATATGCATTATTAAGAAAATGAATAGAGATACAAATTTCATTTTCCACTCAAAGCCCATTTGAAACCCATTTATCGTAAAAATAATGTTAATCTTCGAAGCATTGAAGTTAATTACTGTTGGTCGATATGACAATGTAATACGCGTTGGGGGGGGGGGGGGGGATAACATTTTAAAAAACAATTTGAGTTTGTAGCGAAAGCGTTTTAGAAAAGGCAATTTACGACTTGTTGGATTAAGAACAGATTAATAACAATGAACAAAAATCACAAGACTATGATTAAGCTAAGATTAACTTTGAATTGAGAGATTCTAAGTAATCTTAATACAATCCAATATTAAGACAATTCACACAAACTACAAAGCAAGCACAATCTCAAACCAACCCTAGAAACAATTAATCAATTATACTAATTAACACAATTGTGTAAGTGTTTGATAAATTGTCAATGAATCAAAACCAAGTGTGATCTTATAGTTATGTGAGACGAATCAAAAACAAGTTTAAAGAGTTAAACCTAGACACACTTAATTTCTACACTATCAATTTATCAAGCTTCAAATATATTAGTTCACCCTTTCGTCCTCACTTTGTTCTATGTCTACTCTTTTTGTTGGAAAATGCCTCCACCAAGGACTTCCACTAGAATATTGAATGTTTGATTTCAATGTGATTACAAGAATTCCTTGAAACTACCCTAGTTCTTCAAGTCATATGCTATCACCCCCCAATCTTCAAAACCTTTTGAAATTGGTGCTTCTCGTGTCTTCGAATCTTTAATTACCCAGGCAACCCTTCAAGTTCTTCACTCAAATTCTTCGATGCTCCGTCCGGCAATTAGATCCCCTTGAACACAAGAACTTTAGAAAGAACCCCCAAGACCTTTGTAGGTGGAATGATATTATTCACTTCACTTTAGAACCTTTGATTAACCTAATCAATTTCCTTGAATGAACCAACTTACAATCCCTATATCACTCTAGCAATCTTATCACTCAAAGTAAAAAGTAATTCTAAGAAAAAGTGTTTAATCTTGAAGAATATATGAACAATGAGGTTTAAAGACCCAAGAGTGAATAGATGCAACTGATTCAATGACTTGGGTGTTACGAGGAAGTGAGTATATATAGAAAAGGGTGGGAAGTGCAAATTTTTGTTCAAAAACAACTATGTGGATCGATTCACTTAATGTGTGAATCGCTTCAAACAGATAAAAAACAAATATGGAAATTATGAAGATGCATGAAGATTGAAACGTGACATACAAGTTCTTGAATCGATTAAAAAATCCCAGGATGAAGATTGATACGATTCAAATTACTTCGATCGATTCAAGGTAAGTTAGGAAGTTTTCATGATACGATTCAAGTTGATTTTAGTCAATTCATAAACGACACGTTTCAGAAAATCACTAAAACGATTCTATCAAAGTCATCGACTTGCGGTGAGTCGATTCAGGCTAAAATGACTCGATTCAAAAGGCATGTAGTGTATAATTACATGCAGGCATGGTATGCAAGACAAAAAATCACACAAGGCCACAGAGGGACAAAGATTGCTAGATGCTTTAACATAGCTTTAATCTATACTACCTAAAACAAATAAATAAACAACTTTAAAGAGTCATAGTGAAAATCATCAAAATAACAACACAAGCAAAGCAAGCTTCAATTACGATTTTCGGCCGCTTAATATTGTCTAATTGGGCTTATTACTTAATCCTTAATCATGTTCAAATTGTTTATACAAAAATGTGATTAGGTTTTGGTATTTTAGGAGTATAAATAAGGGTTTTTCTTTTCTTGGAGACCAAACCATCTTTTCATTCAACTGTTTTCATATTTTGTTGGGAAATCAAACTCCATAGAAGCTAAATTTGTATATCTATTTAGCAGTCAAGGATTCCATTTTATATTATTAGGTTCGAATTTCTAATGTCAAATTCATTTCGATGATTTAATATCTCATCTTTTTGATTTTCAATATGTTGATTACAATAGATTTTCTTTGATTTATGTTGATTGTTTCTTTCAATTATGTCAATATGTAATGTTTAATTCTATCAAGGTTAATCGAATTTATTTATTTAGACACTTGATTTAAATTAATATTCAAATAAATATCATTAGATTCTGTAATGTTTGGTTATAGGTGTAATTGGATTTGATATTTAGATTAACTATGGTTTTGTGATGCTTCTTCCAAAATTACAGTAAATTAAATTCTATATTTTTGTAAAGCTTGTTCCTGAAATCAGTAGAAATCCTAATGAAATTAATTAATTGCATTGCCAAATCGTTAATTTTGTGAGTTGCAAACTATTTTGTGAAACAAACAAACCGTAACACCCCAATTTTTATTATCAATATGTTAGTATTATTATTGGATAATATTAGTATTATTGTTATTTTTAATATTGATTGCTCGATATTAGTAAATTGAATTATTCGTGGGTATAACTATCGTGAATAATGACGAGGAAGAGGAGTTAATTAGTTGGTTAATAATGGGAGAAAACTATTTTAGGAATAAAATAACGTTTTTAGTGAGAATAAGAAAGTGGATTGCAAACAGAGGTGCATCAGTAAAACTAGGTAGAAAAGGAGTGTAAGTAGCAAGTTGTGTAGCGTTTTAGTGGTTTAGACAGAGGTAGGTGTAAACATCAAGGTTGTGTAGTTACCGAAATAATAGTAACCAGACTAGGGGTGCATATAACTACTCTATGTATAAAATTGTGTGAGAAAGCTAAGCCCAAATAGTGGCAATAAATAGAGAAGAGTATTAGAGGATTAGGGTTACAGAGAAAAAGAAAGAAATTGAGAGGAGCAAAGGAAGAACTAGGGTTAAGGAGGCAGAGGAGGCAAAGAGAGTACGTGAAACCTAGGAGAAGAGGGAAGGGCACTAGCTAAGGAATCAAGCATATAAAGCTGTAATCATCTGTGAATTCGAGGTAAGGGGACAATCCTTCATCTTTGAGTTTTTAATTGTGAAAGAAGAGAAAAATGGTTCACAAATCCTCATATTGTTATGTCCCGAAAATTTAGAGTAGTTATGAGCCTTATGATGTATACTTTCATCATAGAGAATCAGTAAAAAAAAATTGGTGATGATTGGTGTTTAGGTGTAGTGTTGGTGAGTATAGGTTGAATGGTAAAGATTGAAACAACTAGGGTTTTTGATTAGTGAATTAAACATGAAAGAGATTGTTGTATTATGTGAATTGTGGAAATTAGTGTTTGGATGTTAGGGTATCCCAAGGGTAATGTTTGAGGATGAATTGGTGAGTTAAGGGTTTGAAAACAGGGGTTTTTGGACAATTTAGAAGTAATCATGAGGCTAAAACTTTGTTTTCCAAGTCATTGATTCGATTCAAATATCTTTGATTCATATCAATCTTCATCTGGAAAATTTTGAATCGAATCACACATCCTTGATTCGTATCACTGTTTACTTCTGGTCTTTTTTTAACCATTTGAATCGATTCAAGGATCTCTGATTCGTATCAAATTTTGACAGCATCAGATTTCCCCTTTTTCACATGTTTGAATCTAATCAGATTGATACTTAATTTAGTCACTACATTGTTTTAGATGTACTTAGGTGATGATAGTGTGTTTAGGTGCTTTTGAAGTGATCCCTTTAGAGTAATGGTGAGTTTAAGATACAAATTAACTAGATGAGTATAAGACAAAGATAATTGAAAATATGAGGTGGTGGTTTTTGAAAATTGATGATATAAAGAGTGATGATAATGGTGTGATAAAAACATTAAGTTATAATGAAGTTATTGTTGTGATAATTGATGATATTAAGAGTGATGATAATGACGAGATAAAAACATTAAGTTATAACGAAGTTATTGTTGTGATTGATACGTGAATTGTTGATGTCTGAGATTGATGAGTGGTGTGAATGTTGATGTTTAAATCAATATGTATTATGATTTTTGATTTATGCAAAGGTGGATTGTTGAGTATTAGGGCGTTCATTGAATAATTGGTGTATCTAATTAATATTATAGATAAAATACATCAATTATTCAATGAGTCTTAAAATTCATTATATGTGTGTATATATTTACCTTATCAATATATATAAAAATATATATGTGTATGTATGTATATTAATAGATATAGTATTATATATCCTAAAAAATATATAATATTATATTTTAATATCTATATACGCTTTAATTGGTATTAATAGATGGACATATTATATTTTAATATTTATATATATACTTTGACTTATATATATATATATATATATATATATAGTCTTAGTCAAATTACTTATAATTTCTCTAATTTATATATATTGACTTTTTAATAAAACTTTCATTAGGAGTCAACTATGTGGTAAGAAATTGATATTATAATCTCTAGTGTTGAAGTTCAAATTCTATCTTTTTTGGTGGTGGCCGGAATTTGAACCCTGGATCTTGCATATATAATCTCTATGGTTGAAGTTCAAATTCTATCTAAGACAATTTGTGTCAACTTTATTGAAAATAATAATTTATGTTTTCCAAATTATTTTAAAAGTATAACTTTAGAAATCATATAATTAATACTAATATTCACTTTGAATAATTTTGAAACGAAAGCACAAAAAAACTATTATTAACTTTATATTAAAATATATGGTAGTAACTTATTATTATTATTATTATTATTATTATTATTATTATTATTATTATTATTATTATTATTATATTTCTCTCTTACAATGTTACAATAATCTCCTTTAAAAGGGATATTATTTTATATTTTTGATGTCAAAATATTTTGAAACCTAACAATTAGCGTTCACTTTGTTTTGCAATAAGCAGAGCTCCTATCCATGGCCACTAATCCAAATTCAAATATCGAGACTCTGGAGGAGAAGGTAGATACTACAGTTTCATTGTTTGATTTGTTAGGTTTTTTCGTTTTCTAATTTTCTCTCTCGAAGTTGTTCTTGTTCTGTGCATATCCTTTTGATTCAATCATTGTACATGGATATATAAAAACCTGTTTGTCATTCATTTTCCAAATTTATTATATCAAACTTTAAAATATATTGTATATTTCAATAGAGATTTTTTAATACAATACTTATCCAATTTTTAAATGTGGGATCTCTAACATCATATTAAATTCTTAAATGGGAGGACTAAAATTTGACATGAGCAAGTGATCTAATAAGGGATGATACACATACCATACAATATTGTAAATGATGGAATTATCACCTAAAATTACATATTGAAAGAATGCAATTTCTCTATAATCCCCTTATGTTTCCAGACCTTTATCTGTTTGAATATCTTCATTTTTTATTTCTCTAGTTTTTTATTTCTTTCGAGATCTAAGTGAAATGTGTATTTTCCTTAATGTGTTTTGATTTTGAAAGAGTTATTGTTCTTTGATATGAATTATAAAATTAAAGAAACTAGTTTGATTATCTTGCACCTTAATTACTAGTTTGTTTTCTTTTATGTATATAGTACACTTCTTCATTCTCTTTTAATAATTTTCTCTTTATTACAATCAATACTTTGAGAATAATCAATAGATAAATTAAATCAACTCTGGCATATTAGATTTTCTATTTAATAAAATAAATTATATTCTTATTTTGTACATGCATTGTATTAATTTTTGTGAGATATATGTAGTTAGTTTAATTATACTTGTATCATGTATGTCAATTGACCAGGAAGATGAAGTAATTTATGACGCTGAACCAATATCATGCATATTTCCCAAAGGGTTTTCAACTGAATGGATGAACAATTGGGAAATTAAAGAGACACCAAGAAGCGACGGATCTAGGATCGATAGGGTATGTTATCAATTTTGAAATGAACACTTTTGATAAAAAAAATCATGTAATTAGGGATACAACGGGAAATGACTAATCATGATCTTGTTTTTCCTCAATAAATATAAGCATGCATATAAGAAAAACTATTTAAGTAAATGTATTACAAAATATTAATTTTAAGTTATAAGCAAGCTTACAATATTTTAAAGTTATTTTGCTTAAGTTAAAATAAGTTTATTAGACGTGAGGAGTTAACAATTTTCCTTGAGAAAATTAAAGAATTTGAAAGTTGATAGTTATATATTAAATAAGAATGCTCAGCTAAAATAGTTTTCAAGGATGTTGAAGTTCAAAAGCTATCAATGACGTTCTTATGTTTATTGAGTCTAGTGGGCCTATCACTTTTGATTCGATATCAAAAGTTAGTTTCTTGCTCAAGTTTTTGGGCTTGTTTTGGTGTCTTCTCCGGTGGACTGGGGGTTGAGTGGTGGAGGAATTCAAAGGAATGTGAGAATAAGTCATTGCTCGAGTGTGTAATTGGGCTTTGATGTGGTGTTGAGAAGTTGACACTATCATTTTGGGGGTTTTTATCGATTGGGTGGTTTATTAGAGTGGTTACGGTGAGCAGTAGTCGGTAGGTGATTGAATTTTGTTTCTATGATCGCTCGCGAGAAAGTATGATGGGTGTGACGTTGATTTTGGTGTTAAATTTAGTTTTGGTTGTTATATTTCTATTGGTGTTCAAGGTAGCCCTAAGTTTAGGCGATGTCTATATTAGTTCTAATGGTTTTTTCTTTTAGATTTTGTCTGTCGGTCTCTATTCTTCTTGTGTAGAGACTTTTGTTATTAATAATATTTGCCGTTCAAATTTTTTTTCCTAAAGCCAATATTATTCTATAAGAACTAAATGATTTCCACCTAAATTCTAGTCTTTATAGATGAGAATATTAGTGGCCCGATAACCATTTTGACATATCCCAAACTATTATTATATCAACATCTTAAACATGTTTTCTTATATTTTCTTATTGACATGATCAATATTTAATCAATGTTGTGCTGCAGACATATCACCATAAAAAGGAACGGCTTACTTTGAGGTCCATGAAAGCTGTTCAAAATTATGAGATTTTAGGAATACTTCCACAACGTAAAAGAAAAACGGAAGTAAAAGGAAAAGGAGTTACCATTGCTGACATTGAAATCAATGTGAGTTTACTCTTTTTTAATATATAAAATCTCAGCACTTATATTGATATGCAATGTTTTACCTTTTAATTTTTTTTTACCAAATGTTTAACCATTTTAGTTACAATAAATACAATGTAAAATTATATGTAGTTAATTACTAATGTATTTTTTTTTTTAGATGCATGTCTTTCTTTAGTAAACATCCTTTCTTATAGTTGCATTTTTGTTAGTGTTTTCTAGTATATTGGCTTGTTAGGTTCAATATTTTTAATTATAGTTACAACTTGTTGTGAATCATGGACTGAAGCACGTTTATGTAGCCTCTGGTGTGGTTGTTGTTGTTAATTGTATTAATTTTAAGGGTTAATAGGTCTTTACCTCCTGTAATATAGGCCATTTCTGGTTTTCCCCCGTGTAAAATAGATTTTTTTGATTTACCCCCCTGTAAAATATTTTTGTTTTGATTTACCCCCCTAATAGGCCAAACAAAAACCAATTTTATTTTTTTTTCAAGAAATTTTTCGTTTTTGTTTGACCTATTAAGGGGGTAAATCAAAACAAAAATATTTTACAGGGGGGTAAATCAAAAAAAATATTTTACAGGGGGGAAAACCAGAAATGGCCTATATTACAGGGGGGTAAAGACCTATTAACCCTAATTTTAATTGTCGTATTGCTTCTTGCAGGCGAAACCTCCGTGGTAGACTCATCTTAAATAAAGGTGACAAGCCCTATGGATCGAGGGAAGTGCAGATAAAGCTTCAGCAACTTTGGACAAACATTGGGCCATGGAAGATGACGCCACTAGAAAGGGTTATTTCGAGTTTTATTTTTCTTCCTATGATGATTTGCGAACTGTATGGTCCAAGGGAACATTAAACCTTAAGCCAGGTTTACTTCGGCTTTTTGAATGGTTGAAAGATTTTAGTGCACACACACAACGACAAACTCATGCACAGGTTTGGATTAGGTTGCTTGAGCTGCCACAAGAATATTGGATGGACCGCATGTTGAGAGAGATTGCAAGCGCAATTGGAACTCCTCTGCTTATTGATTCAGCCACTCAAAATCGAGTCTTCGGTCACTATGCGCGCGTTTTGGTGGATATGGACCTGTCAAAACAAATTTTCAATGAGGTAATGATTGAAAGGACATGCTACTCTTTTGCAATTGAGGTTATTTATGAACGTCTGCCGGCACCCAGTGAAGGACACTCATGTGATTGACAAACAGAAAAAAGTATAGTTTCACAGAAACAGCAGGTTCAGAAATGGCAGCCAAAGGACATCCCCAACGGCATCAGGTCATCTAAAGTTTTTGAAGCTCCGGTGGTCAACAACGATGCAGCTGACAGTTCAATACCGCAAGCGGATGCCACTCCATTACAAATACAGTCTGTTCCCACAGTAGAAGAACATGAACAACGCACAAATGATGTCCCCATTCCGGTTGTTGAAACGGCTTTGCAACAAGTCCAGCATGACAATGATAATTTAGCCTTACCATTAATTATTTTGGTGGTTGCAGATGCAATAACTCGGGAAATGCTCCCAAGCACCTCGATTCATGTCTTGGAGAAAATATCTGAACCTGCGGATGCACATGAAGATGACAGTACTGCAGCAACTCAGCCATCCTTTTATGATGTTATGGAGTTAGAAGCAGAAACTCAGACAAACACTACAAAAAATGAAGACAGTGAGAACATGAATGTTGAAATTATGCAAGATCCCTCTGCTCTTGTGCGTGTCACCACTGTTCAGCCCCAAGAGATTCCGATTTCGAAGAATGTCCAGAGTGATTTGGATTTATGGGCACGTATCCGTGAATATGACCAACGGATGGCAGATGAAGGTTGCACGCAAGTATTATCCATGTTGCGAAATCAACCTTAATCGAATCACACCAATGAAATAAAACAAAGATGTGTGGAGCAAAAGATAGTGGTAATCCTAGGTCTAAGTGTCTTCAAGCAATAACACACACAAAGAGCTAATACAATGACACAAACACAAACCAAGCACAAAGATAAGCAAGCTTAAAGGAAATAAACAAAACACACACGAGATGGTAACCCAGTTCGGTCCAATATGACCTACTCTGGGGGAGAGAGCAGCTCTCCAATCCACTATGAGAAGATGTTACAAGAGGTTACAAGAAATTAGCCTTTTTCCCTAATCTCTACCCTTTGTTTCCCTCACCACTCTCATATGAACTTTCTCTAGTGAATACACAAAGGAAGCTTTGGATCCTTCCAATGATTCAATCTTACTACCCAAGGTGTTTACAATGTTTATC
>Ga0315914_1006757_pt1 | contig 16136 bp, 5 predicted proteins | sample MpolenodulesMG_FD_203920 | JGI IMG/M metagenome (GOLD analysis project Ga0315914, IMG submission 203920) | Medicago polymorpha root nodule microbial communities from Los Angeles, California, United States - elongated nodules | ecosystem: Host-associated > Plants > Roots > Nodule | place: USA... | reverse complement strand
AATCCTCAACCACACTTGAGCTGAGCTATTTTGTTGAAGTTCTGGTTTGAAATCCTTTGTCCATGTAAACAATTTCAGCAATCCTGGCTCCAAATTCCAAGATCCAGATGATCTGACTCTTCTTAGGCCCTCTATTGAAGAGAAGACAAATTCATAATATCCTCTACCAATGGATGAAACTCCCCATCTACCCAGATCCTTCCAAATACCTGCTAACTTACTGCGCAAGGAAGCATCAGTCAAAGGGGTTGAACCCTTAGGCCAAATAACCCTACCATGCAAGTTGTGTTTGCATGCCTCTATTCCTACCAAATACTCCTCCTCAGGGATTGAAATTGAAAATTTATCACCTTTGATCACTGGAACTGGCAACTGTGATGAAGGAATATCATAAACACTAGAAGTCAATGCTTGCGCAAAGCTTTTTTGTGGTTTTTTGGTTTTTTGTGGTTCGGGTTTTTCAGGGATTGATTCATTAGTGAAAGCATCTAGGAATTTCCATGGGATATTTACTTGATTCATGATGAAAAGCTGTGAAAAAGTGTGTCGGTTTGGGTGAGAAAAGAGAACCTCAAGGTGAAGGAAAGTGGCTAAAGGTTGGTGAATGAACAGTGCAATTTTCGCCAGAGCACATTTTTCTCAATTCATGATCTAGAGCAATCGGAAGTCATAAAGGAATGTTTGTAGAGCTTAAAGTATTAAAGTTAATTGTTAATTATTTTTCTTTAATATCTTTTGAGTCAAAGATAAGAAGAAAAATAATATAAATTTTCAAGTTCATGGGGTATTTTGTACATATATAAATTTCAGGGGGGGAGAGGGGTATTTACTCATAACTGTAAAAAAAAATTGAACAAAAAATATCATATGTGATGTGACATGACACATCAGACACGTGGCAGGGTCACGCAAACAATCAAATGTCATGTAATGTTGACTAATAGAGAAATTTGACGGATGAGGTAAATTGATAATTGATTAACGTTATGTAATTTCGGGGGTAATTAAAGTTTTATTAATGTCAAATAAGCTAATTGACAAAACTTACAATTTCATAAGGTGGGATAATTGTCTATTTACTCCGTAGAAAAATACTCCCTCAAAATAATTTATTCTTTATAATGCTCCTGTGTAAATGAAATTCTCCATTCATTGAATAGTACACCTCCCGTCTTAAAATATAAAAGAAAATAGGTAAAAGTAAATTGATGTATTTGGATTAGATTATTTTTTTTAGTACATCAATTTTTTTTACCAATTTTTCATTATACTTTAGGTGAAGGAATATACTAATTTTTTTAAAAAAATTATATAACAAGTTAGAGTGATTAAAATAGTAATTATTAATTTTTTAAAGCACATTTTAAGGATTTTTTTTTTCCAACCACTTACCTGCGGACCTAAGATACAATATATTTTTGGGAAAATACTATAATTAGAGGCAAGATTTTCTTCTGGATCTGTGGATCTGTAAAAGAGATTTCTAGATAGATACAAAAATCTTTTGTACCATGCCCACGTTATATATGTTGCCGGAAATAATAAGTAATTAAGTCTTGCAAGTTCCCCCAAAAAAAAGTCCCGTAAGTTACTCCATTTTCTCTCATAAAAAGTGTTTTATATGCATTTTTTTTAAAAACAATTGTTTTTTAAGAAGCTAAAACGAGGTTATATTACCAATAACCTGAGTCCCCAAACACAAGGTGCGTCAAGAAGAAGGGGTTAAAATCAAAAGTTTAGGAAGTCAAGAACTTAAACAAAACAAACAACGAGCTAACAAAAAAATGTACAAACTAAGTTATAGCACCCATCACATAATATGATAAAGCCACCAAGAGTGGTAATCAAAAGGAAAAGTAATAAACTTCGCTTTCAACCAACAATATGTTAGTAATATGATTTTATTGAACAATTGAGTCATATTGTGTTCCTTCTGATTGAAAGTTGGGTTAATAGGTCTTTACCTCCTGTAATATAGGGCACTTTTGGTTTTGCCCCCTGTAATTTATTTTTTTTAGATTCCGTCCTTGTAAAACGAAGATTCTTCACGATTGCGCCCAAGACCATTGACTCAGCAGAATCTCTGATGTGACACTTACGTGGTTTTTTTTTTTTTTTTTCATTTTATTTGCTTGCCACGCGTAAAAAATAGTCTACACATCATTTATATTTTAAAAAAGCAAAAATCTTTTTTAAAAAAAATCTGAAAATTAATTTTCAAAAATCCAACAAATCTGAAAAATTCAAATTATTTTTTTAAATTAAAAAAATCAGACTTTTTTCCAAAATTTATAAAAATAGAAAAAAGTTCATATACTTTCGAAATTAAGAAGATATTTAAAAATTATGGAATTTAATTTTTAAAAGAAAAAAATTGTAAATTAAAAAAAAATCAGATTTTTTTCGAATTAAAAAAGTTTTTTTTTTCTACAAAAAATTCTGGAAAATAGTTTAATTTTTAAAAATATGTATATATATGTTTTTAAATTCCAATTATATAATCTGAAAAAAATTCGATTTTATTTAAATTTTTAAAATCTTAACTTCAGATTTTTTTTCGAAAATTTTAAATTTTGAAAGAATTCAGATTTTACGAATTTTTTTAAATTCTGAATATAATTTTTTTAATTCAAATCAAAATCTTAATTTCTGTTTTTTTTTTCAAAAAATTTAAATTTACAAAATAACTCAGATTTTTTTCGAGAGTTTTATTCATGAATTTTTATGAAATCTTCTTCGATATTAAAAAATGAAAAAAATTCAAATTCTTTTCGAAATTAGGAACATTTTAAAAATAATTCTTGAACTTAATTTTCAAAATAAAAAAATTAGATAATATTATATTTTTTGATTTTTTTTTAATTTTAATTTATATTTGGATATTTTAGAATCTTTTTCGTAATTATTTCATAATTTTTCGAAAATTTTGAAATATATTAAATTTGAGATATTTTTATAATTTTTTCTAAGTTTAAAAACAAAATTATTTTTTTCCTAATTATATCGTTTTTTATAATTTTTGAAAATTTCTTTCAAAAAAAAAAATCTGAAAAATTAATTTTCATATTTTTTTTAATTATTATTGACGTGTAAATTGTTTTTTATGCGTGTCAATTAAAAAAGAAAAAGAAAAAGTCACGTAGCTGCCACGTCAGAGATTATGCTGACTCAAATGGCTCGGGGGGTAATCCTGAAGAATTTTTATTTCACAAGGACGGAATCTTTTTTTTTTTTTTTTACAGGGGGCAAAACCAAAAGTATCTTATATTACAGGGAGGTAAAAGCCTATTAACCGTTGAAAATTCTTCCATTTCTTTCATTCCAGATCACCCAAACACAAGTAAGCCACAATAGATTCATTGTTGATCGATGACGCTTTGAAGTTCCTCATAAATGTCCAAATTGAAGCAAGTGGTCGAAAATGTGAGAAGGATTGACCGTGATGTAACCTAACCAATGAGAAATCAAAGACCAAATTGATCCAAATTTTTTTTTTTTAAGAATCCAAATTGATCCAAATATGTTACAATGCAAAAACAAATGATTAATATCTTCGTTAGAGCCGCAAATATCCACACAAAGTTATTGAAAGTATGAGTGCGATTCTAAAGCAAACAGGAAGCAAATAGATTGACTTTTAAAGCAACCACCTTATGCCAAATGTTGCGAGAAGAATCTGTTGATGTAACGTTTTCCGAGGCTGTCAAAAAGTGGTATGCTGAGTTGACTGTATATTTATCTGAGATGAGTGTATGTGCCATTGCCACCTGTCATCCATTTCCAACATGTAACACGTTTATTCAACAGCACACTACACTCCCCTACATGCCCATCCTCCTACGCTAACAAACGCCTACGCCACTTCCAAGCGTCCTCATCCCCCCACCCTAATACCAAAAGACTAATTTCTAAAATTAACACCAAGTTGTTCTCATATAACTCAAAAAGACGTCTGAATATGTCCTATAGAACTTCCCCTCCAACCAAGAGTCCCGCTAGAATAAAGTAGAAGACTCATCACCTATGGAACGTCCTAAATTATCCAAAAACCAATTCTCAATGCCTAACATGTCCCTTCACAGATACTGGATAAATTTCGCACCAAACAAAACTGAACCTACCACCATCTTTAATCCTACCTTCTTCCTCCCCATAACTAACCGTTAAAACTCTAAACCATAACCTCTCTCTTTCCTCCCTCAACTTCCAACACCATTTTCTTAGAGGAGCCACGTAAATTCCTTAATTCTCTGAACTCCTTATTCAAGCAAATAGTGTCCCATTTGATCCAAGTTATTTTTCTGAAATCCTCACTTCTGCCACCTGTAACAGCCTGTTTTTCGCTAGAATTATTTTAATTATTTAGTGTGTGTGTTTTTTTTATTGTGTGTGTTTATATGTGCTTATATGTGATTAATTGTCTCTGTGCGTGTTTTATTTGGGATTAGTGGATTTTGGCTTAAGAAGGGTATTTTAGTCATTTTAGCCTCTGGGGTATTTTGGTTATTTGGTGAGCAAGGGTAAATTAGTCTTTTGGTTACGAAGATTATTTTTTAGTGTTTTAAGTGGGAATGATTATTTTTACCAAGTTACTAGTGAGTTGTGGTAATTATTTAAGATTCAGTAATTACTCGTTATTTTGACGGTTTAAGCATGTAGTAACTCGGTGAATTAGTTAGTAAGAAAATTGAGCACATTAAGACAACTAGTGAGTCCATTCGAGTAATGACTATATAAACACAAGTCTTATGAGGAAATTAGGTCATTACTCTCATTCACTCATTTTTACAAAACATTTGAGATAGAGGTAGAGAGAGAAGGCTTGGGATTGGTGGCTAGGAGCTCAATTGAAGCTATGAATTGGATTCTTGAAGATTAAAGGTAAGGGGGATAGTCTCTTTTCACTAATTAAGCTATAATCTCTTAATTTCACTTATGGGTTTAAGTGCTTTTATAGTAATTGTGACTTTTTGTGGTTTTGAATGATAAAATTCGTACCCCCATTTCATGTAGAATTGTGGGTATGATAAACTTCATGAAATTGTTGTGTTTATAGCTTAAACTTCATAGTTGTTGTTGTTGTTGAGTTGTTTGATGAATTTTGATTATTTCGGTGTAGATCATGAATTGAAGTGTGATTGTAGTTGAAACATGTTTGAATTCACTTAATGAATGTTTGTTTATGTTTATATGTTGTTGGTTTTGAATTGGTGTGGTTGTTTTTGAAGTTTAAATGAAAAATAAGAAAATGGTGGTTTTTGGTGAAAATGAGCTAGATGATGATTTTGAGATGAATTGGTGTTATAATATGATGTTTGTTGTTGATTTAAGTGCCTTTTTATGTTTGTAATCAAGTGTATAAGTTTTGGGGTCGAACTTGGGGTCAAGGGGATTAAAATTGGGATTTTGGGATGTAAAATTAAGGGTTCCCGAGAGGAAACCCTAGAACAGGGATGCCTGTTCTGGTGCAGCTCGCCTAGCGAGCTCATGGCGAGTTGCCTAGTTCAGCACCCATATTTTGGGTCGTTCCGGGCATCCGGGGTTGATCCAGGTGGTTCCAAATTGATTCTTTTGATGTATTTAAATGTATTTGAACTTTATAATCCTTTAGAAACATCAAATGAATTGGATTGAACCTGGTTTTGTGAATCGTATCACAAACTTTTCGAAAATGGTTCAAGAACATGAATTTTCCTAAAACTTATTTTTCCGAGGTAAAAGGGTAGGGCTAGGGTTGTTTACCCTAGTTATGATTTATAAAAAATGTTTTGGAAGGGAATCATGGACTTTAACTTGGTTTTGCTATGAAAACTTGAATTCTTTGAAAAACAGCAAAATGATACGAACTTTGTGAAACTTTGGGATTGATGTGAATTGTGTATATATTCAGTTGAGGCGTTTGAATTTGTTTACTTTGATTTTGGAGAATTTGTCAGAAAATGCTAGTTTTTACAAACTTAGACGAACTTTGTCAAATCAATACTTTATGGCAGGATAACTCGTAAGAGACTTTTAATTCATGTTAGTGTGATTGAATGTGAATGAATGGTTAATGATTGGATTTTTAAATTGATAGATGTCAAGATGTGGCTAAACGTCCGTCTCTAGGTGAAATGTGAATTTTATAACCTTCTCGTTTCTTTGAGGTTAATGTTGTTGATGATGATTTATTTAATATGTTGAATTCTTACATGCAATTTGGTGATGGTATTGGTGGTGTTTGCATGTATAAAAGGTGTCGGTGTTTATGTTGGTGATTTATTGTATGAACGTATGCATTGTTGTGTCATATGTTCATGCATTCGTAAGTGTTCAGAGGCGATGTTGAGAGGCGATGTTTATGATACAATTTCGTATCAAGAGACGATGTTTTGAGGTTACGACCTTGACAATGATCGGTACCACATGCATGTAGAGTCGTGTCTAGGCGCATTTGATAACTTAACAAGTGTCATACTTGCTTATGTGCTCGGTGAATAATTATATTGGTGACCCGTTGATGAATAATTGCGTTGGTGAAATTTGGTGAATATGTGTAGGTTTGATAATGTTATTGCGTATTGTTATACTTGTTATATATGATGGTGTTGTAGTTATTGATCATGTGGATTTAAATCATGCATGTTTGCCTTCATATGATCTATGTCGAACTGGGGATAATATTCATGTGGTGTTAGTATTCTAGGATTGTTGAGTATGTATATGTGCTATGCATGAATCCTTGAATGCTTATGTTTGATTATACTTTAATTATGAGATGTGACTAACCCCCAGTGGTCATTTGGTTGAACGTCTACCTTATTCGTGTGGATGGGTAGACGACGTGCATGATTAGTTGCTTTCTCTTGGTGAGTATGCTTGGAGGATAGCTTTGGTCGGAGCTACCTCGTTTACCGCTTTGATGTCGTAGTTCTTATGGCTCTGATTAGGGGTCGGTCCTAGACGTTTCATTATTATATATCTGTTGGAGATTTTTGAGATTATGCAGTGATATGAGTTGTATGATGACATGGCTACTTGGTAGCTTATTTTATTATGGTTGATTGTGGTGATGATTATTTTTATTTGATGGAGAGATGTTAATATTATTCCGCTGCGATGCTGGAGAAAATTTGTTTGTGCATGTTGAATCATTCGAAGAAGTGACATCTAAATCCTTGTATAATTTATATTATCTGCGTGATTATCGCTTAAGGGTTTAGACTGTTACACCACCTGCAAGAGCCTTTAAGAAGGAAAGAAAATAGATCGGAAGAGAGGACATGACAAACTTCATAAGGGCCAAGTGACCACCCAGAACCATAGATAAATTTCTACAATTCCAAATTGCCAGATTAGCCTTAATGGGGTCAACCAAAGGATACCAAAATTGTATTTTTTGAGAATCACTGTCAATTGGTAACCTTAGATAAGAGTAGTTGAAAGTTTGTTTTGCAATTCAACACTGTTGAAGCCTCAGCCAACCAAGAAAAGACATTAACTTCCACTAATTGACTCTTATGGAAATTCACTTTATTTTAGAATATCAAAATCTTTATTATTTTTTTCACTAATATATCTCTATTTATTAAATTTCTCCCCACTCAATTATTTAATTAATTATAATTAATAATTGTATATTAGTAAATAATATTAGTTTTACTAACAAAATCGTCAAACCTAATTATTTTCTTAAAATTCGTGTAAAATTTAAGTATAACATTTTCCCCTAAAACAGAGTATGACATTTTTTATGAGACGGAGGAGTGAGTATGAGTTTCTTTTGAGTTTAATGACAAAAAAAATTACCTCAAAAACAAAAAGAAATTATAATTTTTCGTTCAAATATAATTTCTGATTCAAAGTATATATTTTTCACCTCAAAAAAGAAAAAAAATTATAATTTTTAATACAATTTTTTCGTTTCCTCAACAAACGTAAGGACACCTTTTTTTAAGGAAGGTGTAAAGCTTAACCTTATTTGTTTTTTCAATAAAAATATTTTCATCGTATTATTTGCATACATATAATTTATTTTTGGAACACTTTTTTTTTTTGGAATACGACATACATATAATTGCTTTTAATAAAATGTTCATGGAAAAAAAATTCCATCGAAGAAGAATTGAAAAACTCTGAAAGGAGAAGAAGCTTCTAGCATATTTAATTGATGAAAATGAGAAAAATATACATATGAGATTATTTATATTTCTACGCTGGTCTGCTATAAGCCATATAGGTCACGTCCATGTGATCCTAACCTCCTAATTGTTCTTAGCTAACTGAATGTTGAGCTGGCATAACAACTCTAACTACTTTAACTGACTTAGAGTCGATGCATCTCTCATCTTTGACATCATTTAGTTCCTTTGACCACCTTCAAGTTGGAGCTTGGTAGACGTCAACCATGCCTATCTTGAAAGCTAGTAGAGAGAAAGGCTTAGGGTACACAATCTTAGTGAAGAAATATGAAAGTTGCTCTAATTAAAGAGGAATTGAAAGTCATATTCAATCTCTAAATGCTTAATACTATCATAAAAAAACTGGGTTAGGAAACAATGTGCAATATACTCATAATAGAGATTTGGTGTGTCTAAATATTTGATGATATTTATATAAAATATTCACTTTGACACAAACATGATCGTTTTGTCTGAGTAAGAGATCCTTAATCTCATAAGATACTCGAGAACTCCTAAGCCCTTGACCTTCAAAGAAGATTCCAAGCCAAATTTGATGTGGATGTTTACGATTATTTTTGGTTTAAGGAAGTCGGCCAAATCTAAAATAAAAATATTTAATATGTGCGACTGTGGGAGTCCGAATAAGGTAGTAGGTAGACTTGTAAATTATAGGGTTGATTTGATAAATGTCTACTTACTGAATTTAGGTTTTAAAGTCAAAATTGGCTAAGAAAAGGTTTAAGTCAAAATTGTTGTGAAATTAATTAACTTGATTTGAGACGAGTAAATGAGGGTAATGACCTAATTTTTTATAAGACTAGTGTTTATATAATCACTACTTAAATGGGCTCAAACCGTAAGAGATGAAATGTAAAGAACTTGAAAGTAAAATGATTTGAATTTAACAGACAAGATAAATAGCTTAAAAGTTAAATTGTTGAAATGGAAAAAGACTTGGAATTAAACTTGCAAGAAATATTTATGAATTTAAAGATAATGATTTGAACACTTTGGAATCAAGTTGAAAGTTGTATTAAGGCTATGATTATCTGATTTCTCTTGAGTGAAAAGAGGAAGTAGAGTTGCTCTTTGCTCAACTCTTATTGCCACGAGATATCCATAATTTCAATAACATATATGCACATTGTTTGCTATGGTATACTTTTTTTCTAAAACTATTAAAACTACCTCGTCCGTGTGACTTTTTAATATCAACTGCATGTATTGGAGATATAGTTTAGTTTCATATTAGAGTTAGTAGATTGTAGTATAAATAGTTTGTAATCATCCAACTTTCACTCATTTGTGATATTCTATTGAAAATTGTTGTAAACACATCTAATAGGGCTGAAGCACACTAATAAAATACCAAAATATCCCTCCGACAGTTAACTGCCGCGGAAATTAACCGGCTGCAATTAACTGCCGTGGAAACCAGAAATTGGACATTTATTATATTTTTAATTGATTTAATTACCGAAAATAATGAGATGATTTAGCTTTAAAGACGTTGACCACTAATCTTAATTTGAAAATCATCAATCTCGTATTAATTAGTGTTTTATTAATACTTAATGTGGATTTTAATAACATTTTCTAAGAATCTTTAAAAAAAAAATATCCTTCAAAAAGTTACATTTTTTAAGGAAAAAAATGGTCATTTGCTACGTCATTACTCAATTTTATTACAACTTATAAAAAAATCGATCATTTGCTTTTGGAGAAATTTGCATATCATTAGTAACTAAATAAAAATAAACCTCGTGAAAAAATTATAAATTATACGCATAAATTATAGCTTTCTATTTTGTCAAGTAGTCGTCTCGTAAGTGTAGCTTGATTGATAGTTACTAGGGACATTACGCATAAGAATTACAACGATTTTTATTTTTTTTATTTAAATAATGTGCAAAATAATATTCAAATGTTTAATTTTTATACTCATTGAAATGTTTTTTTTAGGATTTAAATGCTCTTTATTTTTTTTGGTCAAAATTTAAATGCTATTCTTATTAAGGTATATATGCATAAGTATAATACTGTAATTGTTTGAAATGTGCCAAAATAATGATTGAAACAATTAAAATCAATAAATATTAATTTCAGGTTTCCTCGGTAGTTAATTGCCGAAGTTTTCCTCGGCAGTTAACTGCAGCCGGGGTTTTAATTCCTCTATTGTTAAATGTCACGGGGGCATTTACGTCTTTTACTGGTGTTTTTCAGCCTTCGTGAACATCAATTTTCTATTCTATTTCCATCGAAACAAAGAGTTTGTTAGATTTGGCTTATTTGATCAAGTTGTTCAAATTCAGTGTATGTACTGTTTATCTTGAAGGAAGATTCACACTCTCTTGGTTTAGTTGAGTGTTGGTGATGATTCATTTTCTTGAGATTCTCTGTTTAGACTTGTTTGGATCTCTTTGCTACTGTTGCTGGCATTACAATATTTTTTGTGTTCTTTTGGTTTACCATCAAAGCAATCTATTGAAAATATTGGTTCTGTTTGTGTTTTTCTTGGACAGGGTAATTCATCAAATAGGTTCTGTCTCATTTTTCTTTGAGATATAGTTCAAGAATTGAAGCATAAAGGATTACACACATTAGTGACATGAGGACCGCTAGTTTCTTTCATGATCAGTTTGGCTTCCATCTGTATCACTAGGTCTATTATGTCATTTTTTTGGGTGTTGATTGAAACTTTTACATCATTAGAAGAAACTCATGGAGTTCGTAGATTTAAGAAGAATATTGGCTTGTTCCCTTTCTTGGTTGTCTACAATTGCATTGTGAAGACAGAGTTGGGTTCTTAGTTGGAAGCTTTTGCTTGATTGCCTTTTATTGGTTCCTGGATCGTTGATGAAGTTTTCGCTACTACTATGTGTTGATATCTCTATGTTCAGTGGGCATTTTTGATTGCATTATGCAAGTGGCAACACCTATTGTAGCGGAATTTGGCTGTAAAACTTTGGGCAGGCCTTTAAAGCAACTTCTTGGGTTCTTTTTGATGTCCTTGGGCTGCATGTTTGGATTTTGTGCAACAATAATGCTGCATTTTTTTGATTTCGGGTATTGGCTCGTTGGTTCTCATTATTTGCTTCTGGTTTGTATATCACTGTGAAGATTGCAAGCTATCACTTGGTTCTTTCTTAAGCTTCATTGTTGGAAGTATTGATTTGTTGGCCTATGGCTTGAAGTTGCATCAACATAGATTTGTTTTCTATGGTTTGAAGACACATCACATGGCTATGCATCTCCATTGGCTCACTGATTTTGTTGATTTGTTGGATCTTTTTGGGCTCACTGTTTGATTCTTGTTTGTGCTTCTGTTCATGATGGTTAAGCTATGTTGATAAGCTTCCGTCATGAATGGTTAATCGTTGTTGTGCTTCTGTCCAAGAATGGTTAAGCGTCGTTTTTGTGCTTCTGCCAAGTGGTTAAACTTGACATATAGTTTCTGCTTGGTGGTTAAGCGTTGTGCCATAATTGGCTTTGTTGATGATTGCTTCTGTCGGATGGTGGTTAAGTGTTGCTTTGTTGCTTGCTTCTTCTAGTTGGATGCATTTGGTTGTTGACTATGCTTTTGGCCGATGTATTTCCGGCATTTCTCCTTGTGTTTTCATTTGTTTGGTGTACTTTTGTATTGTTCATCCCAAGTTGGAAGTGTTGTAAACACCTTCCAACTTGCGGGGGACTATTGGAGATATAGTTTAGTTTCATATTAGGGTTAGTAGATTGTAGTATAAATAGTTTGTAACCACCCCATTGGTGGGTAACTTTCACTCATTTGTAATATTCTATTTCCATCCATACAAAGAGTTTGTTAGATTTCTCTCATTCCTTCCATGGATACCATGTTTCATAACAGCATGCATTAGCAAGAAGACACAAGATCATAAAAAAAAACCTTATAGATTTTCTTGGATTACTTCGTGTAAACCTATTGGAGTAAAAGATCCAACAAAAATATATCTATCCTTACAATTGAAAAATTATCATCCAGACCAGTCATAAATTGCATGATATGATTTTATCCCGGAATTCATGTGCACTTCTCATAGTTGGAGCTTGGTAGACGTCAACCATGCCTATCTTGAATTTATGTGCACTTCTCGTAGTTTCACATACTATATTATATATCTAACAATAATTAACATATAAAGCTAACGGTAACTCTATAAATTTTCAATTTTTTTACTACGCTTATTGTTTAATTAATATATGTAAAACCCATAAAAATAGTCATTTAAAAATTGAGATAATTCATAAAAGAAATGCTTAATATAGCGACAAAATTTATCGAGAATATTTCACGAGCGTTGTAAAAAAAATTTCGCTTGCTAATACGAGTGTTGTAAACTTTTTTTAAGAGGATGAGTGTTGTAAAATTTGATCACCTAAACTTCCATTTTGTTAATTTGAATTCTCTTATGTGCCATCCCCTGAATTTAAGTTACTTTCTTCAAACTCTAAAAGATTCATGGTAGTTGTCATCACAAGAAAAGACTACATAATATATGAAAGATTATGAAGCCACATACCATAATAAACATTTCAACTGTGCACGAGTTCTTTTTCTTTTTTGTCTCTATTTAATACTAGTAGCTTTGTATAGAAAAAATTGATCAAAAGAAGTTATATAGAAGAAAGAAATGTATACAAAACAATTTTTGTGAAAATTTCGCGTTAATTACCCTCGCGATATACAGCATGGCTGAATTCATAACTAGGTCTCTTAAACATATCATCATGTGTTTGATTTTGAGTAAATAGACGATTATCCCCCTGAAATTGTAAGTTTCGTCAATTATCCCATGCAATTAACGAAACATCAATTATCCCCTTGAAATTGCACAACGTTAATCAATTTACCCCCTCCGTCAAATTCTTCTATTAATCAATATGATGTTTTGCAAATACCCCCTGAAGTTTTGCACTTATGTGCAAAATGCCCCATGAACTTGAAAATTTATATATTTTTTCTTATCCTTAAAAGTGACTGCATTATCACTGAATTGTGGAGCATATTAGATAAGTTTTGACGGTATACCACCATCCTTTTGATCTCTAATGGGGTGAATGACAACTTGAAAAAAGAAAAAACAACATTTGGTGTTGGAACAAAGAAATACTTTTATGTTTGTTTTGTAAATATTGTTGAGTTTTGAACATTATTGTAGGGTTTACCAAATATTGCCAATTTGTTCTACCATACTGCCAATATATGGTTGTATACCGTCAAATCTTAGCTAATATGCTCCACAATTCAGTGATAATGCAGTCACTTTTAAGGATAAGAAAAAAAATATAAATTTTTAAGTTCAGATGGTATTTTGTATATAAGTGCAAAAGTTTAGGGGGTATTTGCAAAACGTCATGTTGACTAACAGAAGAATTTGACGGAGGGAGTAAATTGATTAACGTTGTGCAATTTCAAAGAGTAATTGACGAAACTTACAATTTTATAGGGTAATTGTCTATTTACTCGTTTGATTTTAAAACAAATGTATGATGAAAAAAAGGACCATCATTGTACCGCTAATTAAAGGATTTCATTGTAATATTGTAACCTTTACAACTATTTAGACCAGATGCTCTCGTGGTGGATGTTGACTCTCTACCCGTTCTCCACTTAGTTAGATATGGTAGTTGCACTAATTGAATCTGATTAAAACATAAGACGGTTGGATTGAATTGTGTAGCTTTTTAAAAAAAATCTTTTTTAAGTTAAAAACAAATCAGAGGAAGCAAGAGATAATCAGAGAAGAGAGACATAAATATTTATCTTGATTCACCTCACAATTTGAGATTATGTCCGGTCTCTCACACTTGAAATATTTTTCTATTACAATCACACGATTATAATTTGGGATTACGTTCGGTCTCTCACACGATTAGAAAAAAATTGATGTTTGCTTACAATTTAGACTCAAAGAGTGGCAAATAATTTAAGCTCAAATGATTTCTAAACACTTTAGAAATTTTAGGATTAAGAGTTTGTAAGAATTTTTTAAGTGTTTTTGTGTTGAAATTTGATAGTTTTGGCAATCTTTGATCATACGAACTTACGAAATGTTTCCCTTAAAAAAACTAATATGTTTCTTAGCTTAACTTTTATTTTTGGTAAAAGTTAACTTTCATTTTAGTTCTATTAAAATAAAAAAGTGGACCACCCGGAAGAATCTATCAATGTATGTGTAGCAAATAAAAAGGGTATCCAAACACAACGATTTACTTCAATAGGAGTGACAAATTTTCCAAATCCTTTAGGAACCCAAAAAATTCAGTTACGGAGTTATGTTCCAAACTGTTTATGCATTTATGGAGCCAAAAAAGCAATGCTTCCACGAGGAAGCTCAAACTTCATTGGCCTCAATAATTGTTCGGGCCCTCACATGCTCCTTTGTAGACATGAAACTTTGTCATATTGAGAATTTCTTATCGCGTCACAACTTTCTCATGTGATCCATGATGCACGTGAATTTCAATAAATTGGTTTATCTTTAGACAACAACATCGAACAATGAATATTTATCCAGTCGGAATAAACTCTAACCTTTCAACAATTTACTACAACAAGGAGAAATCCAATCTGTTTAGGATTCATGTTGATGTTACATGATTTGATTTGAAAGATCAATTGAATCAAATTAATGGTCGTCTCAAACCCGGAGAAACAAGAATGACAGTCAACGATTAGAATGGTCGTTATTCCATCTACTCAGATGGACACGTTTGATTCACCCCGATGAAACTTTAGAGCGAAAGGGGTGTAATAATCATGTTCTCTATATTTTGCTCAATATAGTTTGAATGGACCAATCGAGTTAGAGACTACCTTGGTTATATTTGTTCATGATATCCGGACAAGTTTGATTTGCCTAGGATATACGAGTAAATGAAGGCATGTATTAATGAATCAGATGAAGAAATTTGCTTGGCTCATCCATGATCTTGTTTGTGTCTAATTTATATTGCTATTGTTGTTTTTGAATTTATGTTGAAATGCATTGTTCTATTGTTGTAATTGAACTATGTTGTTGTTGATGTATAATTTTATCTACGAAATCTGTGTTAAAGTTTTATTTTTATTATCTTATGAAGTCTAGGTGATTTCAGATTATATAATTTGAAACAGTAAAAATTCACTTCTGATTATAGAATCCACACGATGGCAAACATGGGATAATTGTAGGGAGCGAGAGAAGCCTGAGGGTGATAAAAAGATCCATCCTCATTTTTTACCCCAACCCCCTCCCTTATAGCTATATTCTAATTTTACTTCTAATTGTTGGAACACAAGTGTTTGTGCGTGAATTCAAAAATTCATTGAAGTGCCACATATGAGAGAGTTCACGTAATACAAGTGTTTATATAGTAGAAGTATTCCTCCAGGGGGTGTTCCCTAAGGGGTATCTAAATTTGAAAATGGGAGATGACACAATCAACATGACCACCACATGTGCGACGACACCGTCCATTAGGAGGCGAGATCATGTCGTTGATCTCACACCGATCAAACACCATCAACCACTCATTTATGTTACCATTTTAGTTTTTTCACTTATCTTTTCACTTTATTTTTGGATGTATCCAAAAGCGGGAACCAAGATGTATGTTTTTTTTTGCAGATGATATAGTCATACTTGGAGAGTCGAAGGATAATTAAATGCAAAGTTAGAGACTTGGAGACAAGTCTTAGAAACATATGGGTTTGCTTGAGCAGAAGCAAGACAGAGTATATAGAATGTTATTTTAGTAAAAGACGAAGTGTTTCTAGTTTAAAGGTGAAAGTTCGAGATCATATCATACCACAAGTTACATCGATAGTAGAAATTAGGATGTTGTGTTGGATATGTGGTAAGACTAGACGAGATAAGATTCAAAATAAAAATATTATAGATAGATAGATAGATAGATAGATAGATAGATAGATAGATAGATAGAGAGAGAGAGAGAGAGAGAGAGAGAGAGAGA
>Ga0315914_1006753_pt1 | contig 16141 bp, 7 predicted proteins | sample MpolenodulesMG_FD_203920 | JGI IMG/M metagenome (GOLD analysis project Ga0315914, IMG submission 203920) | Medicago polymorpha root nodule microbial communities from Los Angeles, California, United States - elongated nodules | ecosystem: Host-associated > Plants > Roots > Nodule | place: USA... | reverse complement strand
GCCCTATGTATGGCTGAAACCAGCATAAAAAGCCATCACTCAAAGATCATTTTTACAACCATACTACCTATAAAGCACCATGATGTACTATTTATAATTTCTTTTAATTTTAATGAAAAAAACTAACAAGTAAATGCCCAATTCAGTCCCTGAAGTTATAGGAATGTATCAACCTAATCCTCCACATAATCAATATTCCAAAATGATCTCCAAATTTGTAAAATACTAATCAAGTTCGTCCTTGAGACCTCAGTTAGTATATGTAGAAAACTATAATGAAATTAAGTTGGTAATGTCAAGGATGCATTTGAAATTAAGCAATACTAAATTAAGTGAATGATGTATTTGATATTGGAATATTAATAAGGTGGGAGACTAGTTGCTATACCAATACAATTTTAGGGACTGTTTGGATTGGCTTATTCAAGCTTATCTACTGGCATAAGTTTTGTGGGACATTTTGGGAGAACCTATGAAAACAGCTTAAGACAATTTTCATAAGCTTTTTTCAACTTATTTTCACAAGTTCTCCAATATATCTTATAAAAACAACTTATAGCATATAAGAAAACAATTTAACTTTATGTCATCCTATGCTGTAAAAATAGCTTATACATAAGCGCTTATCATGATAAGCAAATATATAGAAAGAGTAACATATTCAGACACTCATTTATTCCTACAAGTGCGACATCTTGCTTATCACATTAAAAATTTCGGTTAATGCAACTACATGATTAACCACAATTTCGGCTTTCTAAACTAACCATATAGTACTCAATTAACTACATTTTTGCATGCGATTAACCAGGTGTCGCACGTGTAGTGAAACTTAGGTGTCTATAAAACATTTATTTTACATAAAAATTAGAAATGATTTACCTCCATCAGCACCACCACCTCCAAGCATTCTCTCATTTGCAGGATTTACCTGTAAATATTCATATAGATATACATAAATTTCTATATACATTTCTTTCGGTAACAATTGAAAAATAAAATTTAAATATTAAATAGTAAGGTAAATTAGACATACAATTGCGTCAGTAGAACCATCGATGGACCATTTGGTGATATCACCTTTTTGAATGATCAAAGCGTTGGATGAAGATAACGGAAAGCGAACTACGCCGCCGTTACCGTTACTGGATGCCATAGTTGAAGTGTTCATTGCTGATAAACGGAAGCTTCTGAGATTAACGGCGTTTGAATGTGAGGTGAGTTTCAGGGTTTTTAGCAGAAAACGGGAAGTTGAGAAAATGGTTGTCATTGAAGAATTTGTGGAAGTTTACGTTACGGTGTGGTTGTGATCTTACGTGGAGTGATCTCAGCCGTTCGATGGATTAATGAAGTGTTGTAAAACTTATCACGTGTGTAATAAAAATACTTTGACTTTGAAGTTTGAAACTCGTTGTTCTTTCTTCCTCTTTCCTCCGATCGGAAAACAGAAACGCGCGATGGGGAGGTCTCGATTGGATGCGCTCGTGTCCGTGTTCGTTACGGTGCACCCGCACGAATCCTCTGCTCTTCTCCATTCATTCTTCTGCTTCTTCTTCGTCAGTTTCTCATCTCAATGTCATTCATGTTACTTTCACATTCTTCTTCTTCCGTTTAACTAACTTTTTCAATTTCGTATTGCAGATTTTGAGTGCGTATTTCGTAGTTTTACCTTTGCGTGATGAAGGTGCAATTTCGTTAGGACTATCAAATCTACCTGAATTGTTTATAGGTTCATTGTTGCTCACCGTCATTGCCACGCCGTTTACATCACTCGTCTTCTCTCTCCCTAATCTCTCTAAAAACAAGGTCCAATTTTATTTTATCACTTTTCTTTATTCTTTTAATTCAATTTTCATCATTCATATAAATTGCGCCACACCGATAATAATTTGAGAAAATTTGAGAAAATGAAAGTTAAAACTGGAAGTGATTGGTCTTAATATGTATTAGTATCAGATAGATAACGTGTCTAGACACGCATTAGTGGAACTTAGAGTTAATCACATGTGTCGGTATCAGACACTAATACCGACACATGGCATATATGAGATGTGTCTTCAATATGAAGTCTTAGTACTACATATCATATGAATTTTTGTTGTTTTTATTTTGAATTTTAGCTAAAAACTTTTTCCATTCACCCTGCATAGAATGCTTTAGCATCTAATCAATCAAACATATCATAGAGTAATGATAGGATCACAGGAACAATTGCTTTAACACTCTTTTCGACGCTTGCTCTATTATTGAGTGAAATCATATCATATAGGTCCTACAACATTATGTGAGACCCATTTTCATAATTGTGGGACCCACGTTAATATAAGAGTGAGTGTTGGAAAAAGATTGTTGAAGTGAGTGTTCTTAACACTCCTAATGTTTGCTTGTATTGAAAGCTTGATTGCACTCGGTGTCTATTGTTATTGTATGCAACTTGCTCCACTTTACACAGAGACATTTATAAGGAAACTAGTTTGTAGATTTAAAGGTTCTTTAACAATCTTATCTAGGGATCAAGTACTAAGTTCCTGTGAATTGAAGGGAGTTAATTTTGGATATAAATAGATTCGGTGACTTAGTTGGAAAATTAAATTATCATCTAGGTACTCGATTAGACATCTCATTTGTGGCCAAAGTGCTAAGTTAGTTGCTTAATTCACTTTGCGGAGGGCATCAATGTACAATGATTTACATCATAAAGTACGATGAAGGACTCCATGAAAAGAACATGTCTATCAAGATAATGGTTACACTTGGATTATTGAATATTCAAATATTGATTGAAGTATTTGACTGGTTTCGTAGAATGTCACTTTCTAGGTACTTTGTATTTCTTGCAGAAAGCTTGTGGCCAGTTTACTTTGCAAAATCATATTTTGTTTTCATTTCCTAGAATTTGTGTTCATTTTAACTTCTTAATAAGAAGATAAAAGACTTTCGAAATGGGTCAATGTGATGAAGAGAAGATAAAATGCTAGTTAGGAAAGATTCAGTTTCAAAAATAATGAAAACAGTTTTTTTTTTTACATTTTCACGGTTTTCTAAAATGCAAGACAAGTGTTCACTCCAATAGTCACTTTTCTAAAAAGCAAAACTAACACAAATTTTAAGAAATGAAAATAAAAAGGTTTTGACAAAGTAAACAGTGCCTCGATATCCTGAAGAATTAAGAATCAAAACTTTTGTTGCAAGTTCAAGAATGGAAACAAAATACCAGGCTATGGCTTTTACCTCTCAATTCATAAAACTGCACGAGTCACAACACAATAATACATGTGAAATATCGATACGATAACATGTATTTTTTTAAAACCAACCATTTAGATGTAATATTTTGAACTAGGATCTGAATCATTGTAATAATTTGTTCTTCCAATAAATAAGTGAAAATCAAATTCATTATGTTAATATGCATTCATATTAACTATTTAGTCAGTTTCATCATGAAAAATGAATTTGAAAAACAACATATAATGGTTATTAGTTAATGTTTACTTGCATGTCATTCTGTAATGATGCCTTTTGAAATTCCAGGCTTTGGTTTTCATACACAGGTTCTTCAGTGTATCGCTCATAGTGTTCTTTATTCTATGGCACTATTCATCAGCTGGATCTTCGACGTCCAATTTGATCGTAAGACAATAATATATCTGGAAGTTGTTTGTTGCAGTGTAGATATTCAGCTCAATATTATTTGTATTAAGATTGCGTTAAATTGGGTTTTCTTTTCCTACTCCTAGGGGTCCACTGCTTTGACCTCGAAAGATGCGAAACTTGGTGATCAAGGCAGTCTTGCATTATCAGTTAGCTGGGATAACCATGGATGGTTTTATATCTCTGTCCGTATAGGATTGTTTCTTTGGGTATGGCTTATAATGATTTTATTCTCCACTCTTTGGTATCAATGTATAAATTTGATTTCATTCTTCTGCTTGCTTTTTTCCAAAGATACTTCTGTGATATAAATTTATTTTTTATTTTTGTGTGCGAAGGTTGCTTTGCTTAATCTAATTACACTTTCTTCAACTTGGGCAAGGGTAATTGACGTAATGGACAACGAGGTTTGTTTACTGATCATAGTTTTTGTTTTAATTTGGCTTGTTTTATGTCCACTTAACATTCTCTGGGTTCAGTCAGGTTCAAGATTATTTGGCTTTATTGGTGCTGGTGCCACCCTTGGACAACTTTTTGGATCACTGTTTGCCACTGGAATGGCTTTTGTTGGTCCATGTAAGTTTGCATGTTCCTATACAACCATTTCTTGCTTGGTTTCACTTTGTTTAACATCAAGATCATGTCTTTTGCAGTCTTACTTTTGTTTGCTGCTTTGTTGATGGAACTTGCGGCTCAGACATCAAGAGGGATAAATTGCGATACATCTCATGTTGAAGAAGAACTCTCTCCCATTAGGTTATTCCTTTATTCTTTTCTTCATAGTTATATGAATGAAAAATAGTGATGCATTTGAGATGGTCCATAACTTATTTTTATTTGGAGGCAAAATTTAACCTCCAAGAAAAATTTACAGCATGTAGAACTAGGCATCAAACTCTAGGCGTACATCCTACATAGATAACTATCCTACACTACTGGTTATTGGGTGGGTAACTCTAATTCAAGTTAATCAAAGAAGATTGTAACAAAAGCAACTTGGCCCTTTTCAAACAGGCGTGTTTGCCGACTCTGAATGTGGGAAAGAATCAAAGAAAGCAGAGCATTATTGATGAAATCTCTGCAAATTTATCAACGGGATATAGGCTGAGATAAAGCGATCAAGATACAGAACAAAGATGGTAATAAAGATTTGTTTTCTCGCCAGGACATATCATTGTCTCGTCTGTCCCTCTGTTTCACTCTTCAGAAATCACACCTACCTCCTAACTAACTACCTCAACCCCCTTTTATTTCTAATCACACATCATCATTTTGACTCTCTGTTAAACAATTACTCGCTGCCCCTATGTTCCCTATTCTCGTCGTAGAGTATTATATTTAATTGGAGACCTATAATAGTGTGCAAGTAATTTCCAGCTCTATCCCCTCATCCAGCCCACACAGAGGGAAGTCAGAAAAATGTTAATCATGGAGATCATGCATCTCATTAAATTATTTTTTTTGTAATTTTTTTTCTTCATAAAATGTACTTTGCCACACTATACATAATTATTTATTTTGAATTTTAGAGAATCTGATTCCAACCCTGAAAATGAGGCTAGTGAGATTGACAGGACTGAACACACTCTAAAAGGTTCCCCAAAGTCATCTGCTTTAGTGAAGCATAATGTTTGGCCCATATTGGAAGGACTCTGGCTTATACTGTCATCAACTTACCTCTTGCATATATCATTGTTCATCTGGCTGAGTGCAGTTGTCTCTTCATTCTTCTATTTCCAGGTTAGGTGATCTTTTGTCCTATAAGACATCTTTGGTAATCATTATCAGCATTTCTGTTCTTACAAAATGGTATGAAGCTCTATTGCCTCCGGATCTGCTTCTGTTTTGTCGTGTTTGCTATGTTTTGTGTCTGGTTGTCGTGGGTTGTAACCACTTGGTCTTATTCCCGTATCATTTGCTTGGTTTTATGCTCAGGCTAGGATAGGTGGTATTTAGTTGGGTCCATTTGGCGTGGTTTATTTCTGTCTAGCTGAAAGACCATCAGTAAGCTTGAACTTTTGCAGTGTTAAAATATTTGCACTTGTTAAACTACAATTTGGTACTTAACTAGGCTCACTTTAAGTAAGATTACAATTAGCCCCATGATTACATCCTTTGATTTATTGTGATCGAGCTATAAATAAGAATAATAATGAGCAACCGATGCATTTGGTTTCTTTCATACACTTTTAAAAAGAAAAGTTCTGTTTGTCTTTGGATGATCAATCTCTGAAGTGATCTTTATTGTCATGCTATGTGTTTTAAGATGACTCTTTGAACCTGTATACATCTCTAAAAGGTATTTCTTCTGATGTTTTCCAGTTGTGATTGCAGAAAGTGAGTGTGATTGCCAGCACAGTTGCTAGCTCTCTTGGACGGAGAAAATTGTTTGCCGAGATAAATAGCTTCATTGCTGTTTTTATTCTTATTGGACAACTAACCTTAACGGTAAGCTTTTCAAAAAATGACCTTTTCTGCTTGGATTTGGATATTCTTTTAGAGTTGGGTTTGGACATTAGCTGTTGATATTGATATTGATATAATACTTGAAATAGTTAAAAAGGATTTGATATTGCTTTGATTTTTCTTTTGTGCTAACATGATATATAGGAACTAAAGTGTACTGACAGTTTTTGGTGAATAGACTAGACTACTACAGTAAGTACACAATTTGATAATTGGCTTTTATTTTGTGTAAACGAACTGCTATAATAAGGATACCAATTTATAATTAGATTTTTGCCATTCCTCCAGTGACGCTAGCATTATTTTATTTTGCTTTCTCGTTCAAGTGGTAGGAGAGGTGTTAGCCTAAAAAACCAAACATCTGCAGTAACTCTTGAGAAGGAGGAAAACGAAATTACACAACAAAGCCACACTCAAACACTTGAATACATAATGAGATTAATGTTACCCATCTGAAAGGTTGAAATACATGAAGATTTCTATGAACTTGCTTGATTGAAATTGCATATTGTTATTTCATACACTTGAGGGAATAATTACTACTTTATATTTTTCAAAAAAGAAGGAATTATAGCTGAACTGCTCCCCAAACCCTTTTTATTTCAAATTCTACATTAACCATTTCCAATAAGTAATATTCTCAGCAATAGTAGTAACGAAATGTATCCTTGTGGTAGTTTTTCTTATTTGCTGTTTATATTGTTGTTGCATAACTCCAATATGATCACTTCATATATCTCTTCATTAATTTTTCTTTATCTTGTGCAGGGGCGCATTCTTACTGTTGCTGGGGTTACTGCAGCTATATGCTCAACTCCTTTTGTTGGCTTCTTAAATTTAGCAGCTCTAGCTGTTTGGCCAGATTGGATGGTGGTGGCTATTTGTGAGACACTGAGAAAGGTATTCTTCTACGACTTACAAACAGTTCTTGCTTCTTTAATAAAAATATACAATATTTAACTATGCTTCATATTCGCAATATGTAATATTTATGATAATATTAATAATGTATATATCTAGGTTCAATGCTATAGATTGCAATTATAATTACTTTTGATTCTTTCTTTTTGTTCTTTTATAGCATGCCTTAGTTTCCATAAAGTCCTAGCCTGTTGTTGATTTCAATTGCTAAAGTTTAGGGATTTAGATACTTATTCCCTTTTATAGACATCTATTCAATTCTTTGTTATTAGAGCTCTCTGGTCGATCCCTCCCTTTATTTTGCCTCAGCTGTCCTTTCAGTTTGGGGCTTCAGCTACTGTGAGCACTGGCCCATTGTGAGTAGTCGTCTAGTGTCAAAGGTGACATTCCCTAATTGGTATATATCAGGTTTGGTTTGGCTTCTCTGCTTTTCTGTTTTTCAGACCTGTGTTAACTTTCTCATGGCTGAATATCCCAGGACTGATCTTGAAACTGGAGAAAGCTGAATATATTATTTTCTGATTCTCAAATGTATAACACCAAAAGACTACAATATATAGACTAAGGCTCATAAATTCTATTAATAGCTATCCTAGTATTAAGTAAATAAAATTTGTAGAAATAATTCCCTCTAATACAACAACCGGTCGCTCCATTGGTTGAATCATCAGAAAGAAATTTGTTTTTCTTTACAATTTTGGGCTTTCCTACCATTACCATCAAAATGTTGAATGGACAAAACGTCTTGGATCAACATGTGGTTCTTAGACCAGGGTCTTTTTGAGTATGTCGGATAAGTTATAATTGTAATAAGTGTGGCCTATATGCCATAGCTTGAAGGGAAGTCTTAAAATTCTGTATTACTATACAGGTTTGTTGTGTGATGTATAATAATGATTTAGGAATTTTTTTTTTTGGTTATATATATTGTGTTCTTGCATTGATTTTTCAGCATACGTTTCTTTCTTGGCTTTAAACAGTTTTCTTGTTGATTATATTCATCTTTTGAAGAAATTCATAAGTCTGACCCTGTGTGTAATAAACGAGTGTGTATTCATATTCATGTTCTAAAATGTTACAGGTTGTTACATATGTCGTTACAAGGCCTGGAAGAGAACTTCTATTTGTTGTTGTTTCAGAGGATGAAAAGTATAAAGCTAAAGTATGACCATTTTTGTTTGAGCTTTCTTTCCGTCCTAAAGGTTAAACGAAGTAGTTGTTGTAGATCTTGGGCTTGTAGTTGTCCTAAAGGAAAAATGGCAATTTAGTCCCTTAAATTGAAGAATATTAGTCAATTTGATCCCTTTTCCGAATATACAACCACAATTTAAAGGTTCTAGGTTTTCCTCGATTAAGCAAGAAACTGTTCAAGGCAATATGTAGTTCTTTCATTGGTTTTGATGAGTGTTTTGTAAGGAGGTACTTTGGTGAAGAGACTATGTTTTATAATTTAAGAGACTAAATTTTCATTTTGCAAGTTAAAGGGACTAAATTGTCTGACTCTCACAACTTTGATGACTAAAATGTTGATTTACTTACATAGCCATGTACTATTTTCATTTTGAAGCCAACCAACGACTTCACTGCCACAACATTTTAATATGCTATATTTTTAGGGAATTTCCTCATAAGTACATTAAATGAACATGTTGATGCAGATATGCATAGATGTGCTGGTTCAAAGACTTGGAGATGCTGCAGCAGCTGGAATGTATAAAATGCTTTTTGGTACCCAAAACGGAAGCCCATCAACTGCTGCCCTTTATGGCCTTCCGGTACGCGTGAACTTATCATTCTATCCATCTCCTCTCAAATAGCAGTGTTGGTTAATAAAAGAAAAGAAGTGTAGAAAAAAGAAATAGATTGTTAGTATATCATCAAAAACTAGTATAATTATTTGCTCAAATAGTCACAGTTATTCTCCATTATTTTGGCTTTCTTGGTACATTGCTGCTTTACACTAATACTACTTTTTTTTCACTCATTTTTTTTATCTTATACACTGTATGTTCAATCTGATGGTATGCATCTTTTTACTGCTTTATACCAGGTTTGTTTGCTGTGGATAATCACAGCATTCTTTTTGGGCCGCAGGCAAGCTCAACTTTCGAAGGAAATTTTGAGATTAAATGTACAGTGAGTGAACTATACTGGGTGATCGGTCGAACAAATGAAAAATGCATGAGCTGGATCGTGTTCGAGAAAGTCGAGCTTCTGAGATAAAAGCTAACATGGTATGTTCTCCCAAATTCTTTCAAGCATTCCTTCTGTGCGGGTAATTGGAGGAATTTTGATGTAAAGCGACACACTGTGCAATAACATAAATTGATATATGGTGCTGGATTATTTTAAATATTTATTCAAGAAATTTTGAGAGTAAAGTTCGGTGTTTATTTAATTAATGTTCATGCCTATATATAGAGCTGTGTTATTTTGACACAAAATGGGACTACTAATTTTGACAATAATTTAGATGGTAATTCAATTTAAATATATCGCTAATTACGTTTAGTAGATGATTAATGAATATAAGCAGGTGATGCAACTCAGGAATCATCTGCGTAACACAATTAACGAAAATTTTGAATGTCATTAACCACAATATTTCGGTGTATATTTGAACACAAAGTATGGTCAATACTCAATATACATCATATTTGAATATTACTATAGTTATTATAATCAGTATGTTGCATATTTGAATACTTGAAAATTGTGGTTAATGCTGTACAAATGGGTGATTAATGAGTTGTCACCTTGTTATTTTGATGATCTATCTATTGAACGTACATAACCTCTTAGAGAAATGCTACGGTCACACCTACTAACACACTTTTTTAACACATCCAATTAGAATGAGTTTTTCTAATTACACCCTGTATAATCCTGGTTAGACTCCAGAATGACAAAATTACCCTTGCATAAAATTTAATTCTCAAAAAGCCTCTTCTTCTTTCTTGGTTACACCCCAAAACTCATATTATGTCTTTCCTTCTGCAAGTTGATTTATCCATTCTATGCAAGATTTCAACGAAAATTCGAATCAAATAAGTTTAGCAAGTTGTGTTCTTCGATCGATTGTGTTTTTCTTGTCATGGGTTTCCTAATTCTAAGCTTTTTCTGGTATCAATTTGTGTTTTTCTTATTTCTGGATTATACTGTTATTTAATCTTAAACTCAGTTTAAGTAGGTCATGTAAACTGAGTTTTGAGTTTAAGTGTACATATTTAAACTCAGTTTAAGCAGGCCATATAAACTTAGTTTAAGTAGGTCATGTAAACTGAGATTAAGTGTACATACTTAAACTCAGTTTAAGTAGGTCATGTAAACTTAGTTTAAGTGGGTTATGTATATGAGTTATCTAAAAGTTCAACGTAATCTCAGTTTAAGTATGTACACGTAAACTTAGTTTAAGTGTACATACTACATACTTAAACTCAGTTTAAGTAGTTCATGTAAACTTAGGTTAAGTAGGTTATGTAAACTAAGTTTACATGAACCTACTTAAACTGAATTTAAGTTAAGTTAACTTCAACATGTAAATTGAAAAAGTCGTACAAGGCAGTTGAACAAGAAGAAAAAAAATTGAAGCTAGCATTATTGAAAAAGAAGAAGAAATTCACTCTCTTATATGCAATCGAGTATGGATGAAAAATGTTTTGATTCACTCTTTAATCTTCCACAGAGATTGATTGAACATCAGGATTGTTTGATTATTTGTGGGTGAAAGAGAGTGACAATGAATGAAATCAAGGTTTTAAGAGAATTTATATAAAAGGGCAATTTTGGTATTATAAAAAACTTATAAGAAAATTTGGGTGTAACTAGAAATATATGGGGTGTGAATAGAAAAATTCAATTATAATTAGTTATGTCATCCACTTTTTTAATTCACTTTACCCGGTGACCGTTTTGATCTTTATAGCTTTACAGTTTGTTTTAATTTTTATTATTAAATCAGATTTTAACTTTTCATCATCTTTGTTGAACTTCTCACATACATAGATTCTACAGGTTCTCACGCAGATTATCATCTGTAAAAAAAAATAAAAAATAATATTGCTTTCACCCATTTGAAAAGCATAGAATTGTTTATTAGTCGTCCTCCAAAATTTATCCCAAGCACTTATAACACCCAGATATGCAACAGTTAAACGAACATGATAAATGAGCTTCAAAAGAGTCCATTTGAATCTGCTTGTTGATCGTCCTCCTAATTTTTTTCTTCCTGTGTTGAATTTGCTTACTATATTGAATGGCTAGAAACAAAGTAGAAGTATACCAATTGGAAACATGTTCTAGAAAGAAAAAAGAATCCCCTTTGGATAAATTCTGCAACAAAAACTAAAATGAAAACATTATAGAAAAGAGGAACCAACTAAAAAATTCTGCAACAAAAAATTACCCAATTAAAAAGACGATAGAGACAAGACGGTTCAGATCGACGAAAATGACGACAAAGCTTGCACGCTACAAATCAAAAGGAGCCACGGATAAATCAGAATAAAATAGAATTGTGATGGCTAACGAAAGAAAATAGAGACTGGATCAGAATAAAACATAGACGAGATGGGTCAGTTTAAATGGAGATGTGAAGAATAAGGAGCAAGCTTTTTGTTTTATTTTGTTTTGCTTTTCTTCTGTTTTCAAAACCATAATGTTGGAGAAGACGAGTTGCAGTCAACTGACTCCAAAAAAAAGAATGTTCATTAGAGAGTTGTACTATTGAAATAAGGGAATGGTGTGGATAACCTGTGATGTGTTAAAGAAGTGTGCTAAAATGTATGACCTAACATTTCTCTAACCTCTTATTTCACTAATGTTAACCATCCAAATTATTGTCAAGTTTTTTTGTCAAATTTAAAATAGGATAACAATAATGCTACAATAGGATCACACTCTTTAACACATTTTATAGATTATTCTAATTCTCTCCACTCTATACCACTCATCCAAACATGACATAAAAGCCAACCCTACCTTCACCATACATGCATTGAATGGAAAACATAGTAGTTGGTTTTCGAATCAAAGAAATGAGAGTCGTCAGTTTATGTTGGTCCAGTTAAGTTACACGGTCGATCGAGTGGACGGATCAAACTAATCCATTGGTTTTTGGTTTGACTGGCTTGTATGCGGCTGTTTATAAAGCACTGCTATGAACACTATTTTGAAACTCATTGTCTATGCATATCATCATCGTCATATATATTATGTTGTGAAGAAAACTACACAATCTCAATCAGTGAAGAACAAACAAGTCAACAAAAGAGAAAACAATGTCTTGTTCACTGCTACCTCTAAAGAAACGCAAAAATGCAAAATCATTATGTTACTCATCACCACCTGATAAATGAAAACATAAATCAAAATTCAAACTTAATTTAAGAAAATGTATCAAATTCAAATTTTATTTAATATTTCATAAAATAGTAAAAGAAAGACGAAAGAAAGAAGAAGAATCATAACCTAATTTCTTAAAATTAAGTTTCTTTCCTATTTTCTTGTGTGGTACACTTTTTGTCGTTGTTGTTGACACATTTGAAGCATTATGAATTTTCATTACCATCGTGTTTAACCATTAATCACCGGGAAGAGGTTTCCTATCCATATTCTTCCCGCTTCATCTCTCCTCAACCGGTATATATTTTGCTACTATTGTGCAAGAACCATGAGATCGATGATAATTTAATGTTTTTTAATGAATTATTTAGCTTTTGCTATATCATTAGTAAATATAGTTAAATTTAAACTGATTGTTCTTTAACAATTGTTTAATAGAAGTTCTTTAATGTTATGTTAATTATGGTTCATAGTTCTGTTAATTAAGTTTATTGAGTTATCTGGATTAAATTTGGTCAATTTATTGAATGAATTTGTGTTTTAATTGATAATTAAGGTTAATTTAATTCCTTATTAAATTATTGTCTTTTAATTGTCAAGAGTAAAAGACCCATGCATACACACCGGTCATAGTGGTAATTATATAAAAAATAATGAATGTATTGTATTTATTAAATATTTGTTTATTTTATATGCAAATTCTATTTAAGTATAATTTTTTTTTTGAAAGAATTTAAGTATAAAATTTTTAAAAACCGACGGAAATACCAATATATATAAATTAAAAGTAAATAAATATAATAAAGTTGCATTTTTTTTTTTTGGTAGTGTATAATAAAGTTGCATTGGTGACATGGAAGCAATTTTATGAAAATGAGATTTTATTTACTTTCAACTCACATATTTTATATATTTTATTGAAAGAATCTTCATCATAAGTACTATTAGACAAGGGTACTATTTAGTGTTATATATGTAAAATATTTTCATATATTCAAAAAATAAAATTTCTTATTATTTTCATGTAGTTTTAAAAGTACTATTTACTCAATTGTCGATAATAAAAGGGGTTTTTTTTAGGGGATTAAAAAGGTATTATTATTATCAAATTTTTTGGTCATTTGAGAATGATTTAGAAGCACGATCTTGTACGGGAGTTCGCATATCATTCAATGAGATAGATTCTAAACATATGGATATTAGTTATTGATTTAAGAGAAGAGAAGAGAAATGCTAGTTACAAATGTTTTGTCACTCGCTATATAACACACACGATATTGTTATGCCACATCGCCAATTCTCTTAAACTCATTACTTGTTTACCGGTGCAACCAGTTAGCATATTTTTATTTTATTTTATTTTATTTAATAATATTGTTGGTCTCACCACTCAAGACTTAAATTAAAACAATAAAATATTTCACCACAACCATTTGGTTTCTGTTTGTACTCGGAATCATCTGTTGTACTATCTATGTCTATGGTATGGCCAGTGACTATGCTTGAGCCGTTGTGATGATGGGTTGTCGGACATGGTGGTTGGGGACAAATACGGAGCGGCGGTCACGGATGAGGCTGGTGAATGAAGTTTGGGGCACGACATAGATAAAGGACATCCAAAGGGGTTATACCATTTAAGTAACTTTGCTTGTAATTTGCTTGTGTAAATACAAAATCTTCAAAGTTAAAAAATATGCCTCAATGATTAAGTCTCATTGTAAAGACACAGCTAGAAGTAAAAAATAACAGAGGATAAAAAAAAATACGAAGTTGAAAAACTGAAAATTAACATCCATAGAAAATTTGAGGTACCAATTGACACTGAAAAGTGAAAATTGAGTGAAAGTTGACGGTCCAAGGAGGGATTTGATTATCTTGAGTGGTTGATGAATGAAATGATGATGATGGTTTGAAATTAATCTCAATATAAGGGTGGTAGTCTTTAAACCGTAAAACTTCTAATAAGAAAATGGTGGATGGAAGTGGCAGTAGTGATTGGGTTTTGGTGGATGAAATAGAACAGAGAAGTATTGGGAAGTTACTATGGAGTATTATTGATTTTAGGTGGATGGTGGCAGAATTAAAGTTAAACGTGAAGAGCCAATCCGGTAGCCAATTTTTTTTATAAAAAAACAGATGACGTGGTCCAATTGTAAGGCGTGTGATAAAAGGAGTGTGTTTAAGCGTTTGACGTGTTGGCACTTCTCTTAAGAGAATATTAAAAAAAGATTAAAAGATACCAAAAATAGGGATATTGGTTATTGATTTAAGAGATTAATCGAGATTAAGAGATATAAAAGATAGCGATATTAGTTATTTTATTGGGGAATGATTATTTGCATAATGACCATATATTTCTTTAAATTGGTGAGATTAATAGATTAACCGGTGTTGTTCAAAAAAAATAGATTAACCGGTGAAATATTAGAAAAATTGGTAGACATAATTTTATTATATCAATAATAAGTAGTAGATTATCCTTCAAAAAAAAGGGTAGTAGATTAGGCTTATAGAGTTAATTGTAATTCTTTATTGGATCAACTCTTTATTTGCCTCAAATTTCAAGAATTTTACTTTAGTCATGAAACCTTTAAACTAAAATGGTGATTTTATTCACAACTTTTACAATTTAGTTTTGTATTTATTTTTTCCTTACATATAACAACTTGTTCAAATCTTAGAAACTTAATGAAAGACATGAAAATTTCAATTAGAATACATATATTATAAAACAAGAAGGAAAAAGTATATTTTGTGCAAAAAAAAGAAGGAAAAAGTATAGAAAAAATAAATGAACAACTAGTATAACAAACTATTAGCTCAAATAGTTATAGCTATCCTCATTATTTTGGCATTTTTGGTAAGTTGTTGCTTCACACTAATAGTATTTTTCACACTTTTTCATATTTTTTACGTTGTATTTTCAATGCTAATGTTATGTATCTTTTTTATTGTTCAATACTTGGTTTATTTGTTGTAGATAGTCACATAATTCTTTTTGGGTATGAATCTGTTAATTTATTTCAGATCAATGATCAACTAATACTAATGAATAATCATTTGTGAAGCAACAATTTCAGCTCAACCTTTAACTAGTTCTATAAGAAAATTGTTTTTTTGACATAAAAAACTTCACATTGACACAAGTAATTTACGTTAGGACCCTAGTGGTAGTTAACTACCGTTGGAAAAACCGTCGGCAGTTAACAGCCGTTGGTGCCAGCGGTAGTTAACTACCATTGCTTTTTTTTCCCCCCAAAACCAGAAAACCCCTAGGTCCTATTCATTCATCACCTCACCTCACCATTACCATACCTCAAAAAATCCCCATTTCAAAAATCCTTTGTCAAAATCTTGGTTTCAAATCATTGCTGATCGATTGCTAGGACGTTTCTACACACAATATGCATAAAAAAATAGGTATTGCAAGTTTTAACATGTTTGCATTTGATTGGGTTTTGCAGTTTTTTTTTTGGTATGTCACGAACTCTAGTGGCTGTTAACTACCGCTGGGAGTCAGCGGCTGTTAACTGCCGCTAGACACTTAAAAAATTTTTTGTTTTGTTTTTTTGTTTTGTTTATGTTATTATATGATATTAGATACATGTTTATTAATTAGTTTAGTAATTCTATGTTGTTTATTTATAGATAAGGTTGAGAATGTGGGTGATGATCCGGGTGATCGAAAACCTAGAGTTATCGATTCCATTAAGGTTGAAGCTCCCATTAAGGTCGAAGCTTCGGTGAAGGTTGAAGC
>Ga0315914_1006751_pt1 | contig 16142 bp, 12 predicted proteins | sample MpolenodulesMG_FD_203920 | JGI IMG/M metagenome (GOLD analysis project Ga0315914, IMG submission 203920) | Medicago polymorpha root nodule microbial communities from Los Angeles, California, United States - elongated nodules | ecosystem: Host-associated > Plants > Roots > Nodule | place: USA... | reverse complement strand
TATATATAGAGAGAGAGAGAGAGAGAGAGAGAGAGAGAGAGAGAGAGAGAGAAGAGAAAGACACAAAGCAATTATACAGGTTCCTTCCACAATCCGGAAGTAGTCATGTCCCCCTTGCACTTCCAAGGAGAGTTCACTAAAATTAAAATCTGATTACAAATGCTCAAGCACACAAGGGAGAGACTTCCAAATACTCAAGCACAAAAGCAAGAGATTTCCTATGCTCAAGCACAAAAGAAAGAGACTTCTAGACAAACAAAATTACACAAAAAAATGTTTGAGGTTGAACACTTGATATACAATCAGTGGTGTTCACAATACAAATCAAATAAGACTCTTAAGACTCAAGAATTCCTGAAATATGAAAGTTAAGAAGAAATTATAAGTGAACTTTAATGTGCAATAATTTCAGTAGAGTTTTGGCACTTTGTAAATTGTTGGTGAGTTTCTTACAATCTTCAAGTCTTCACTTCTTTATATAAAGGTGTGAGAGATACGTTGAGGATTCCCAGCACATCAAAAGAGTCGTTGTTGAAGCTTGATCATCACCAATGATCTGTTGCTTGATTTGGTTAGTGTCCTAAGAGGGAATAATTTGAAATTCATTCCTTGTTTGGAGAACAACCAGCGTAGACACAGCTGTAGCAGTACTATTGCAGACATGGATAGTGGAGTAGTGGAGTAGTGGTTGTACAATTGTACTACGTCCTTTTCCTGTGCTTTTCAGTGGATAAGCATCCAATGCATTCTAATTCCTCTGAAACAGTCGTTGCTCCAAGCTTCTATTCCTTCTGCAATGATGTGTCTTCAGAAAAACAAACTGCAGTTTCTTGGCTTTAGACTCTGATGAACTTCAGACTCTGATGGTCTTCAGACGCTTGATGACGCCAGACTCTCACAATCAGCTTCTGATGGTCTTCAGACTCTAGCAGTCTTCAGACTCTGTCTTGCAACATAAGCTTCATTTACTAATTCCATTGTTCTCTTTTGTTCTTTCAGAACAAATACTTGGATATAATACTTATAAATTTTTGTCGATGGTCATGTATGTTGGAACAAAATGTGTTTAACATTACCCTTTGAGTTTTGATGATAATAAGGTATTAAAATTTGTCAACTGGATATGCTAATATTTGTTCAAGTGTGCAGGACCATAGACAAAAATTTAAGTGTCTCTAAACCAAGCATAGGTTCTGGAAGAACAAATTAAGAGCAATAGAATCTACAAAAAGGAAACTTATGTTGCAAGAAAGCATCTAAAGAGAAGAGGTTCTGAAGATCATCAGAAGCTGCTCATCAGAAGTTGTTACCAGAAGCTGACGTCGTCAGAAGCACTTAATCAGAAGTTGCTCATCAGAAGCTGACGTCATCAGAAGCTTAGGTTCATCTAAAGTTGAAAGACTGGAAGCTTCAGGGATTTTTAAAAGATGTTATTCTCATGCCCATCATTGCAGAAGGAATAGAAGCCTGGAGCAACGACTATTTTAGAGGAATTTTAAGGCATTGGATGCTTATCCACGAAAGAGCGTTAGAAAAGGACATAGTACAATTATACAACCACTATCTCCACTACTTTACTCTCTGTGTCTGCAATAGTACAAGACAACAGCTGTGACTACGCTGGTAACTCTCTATACAATGAATGGATTTGAAATTGTTCCCTCTTAGGACAATATCCAAATCAAGCAACAGATCATTGGTGATTATCAAGCTTCAACAACGACTCTTTTTGATGTGCTGACAATCTACAATGTTCCTCTCACACCTCTATATAAAGGAGTGAAGACTTGAAGATTTCTAAGAGACTCGCACAATTTTACAAGAGCCAAACCTCTGCCGAAATTGTTTCACATAAAGTTCACTTAGAATTTCTTAACAACTTTCATATCTTAGAAATTATAGAGTCTTAAGAGTCTGTATCTGATTTTTATTGTGAACACCACTGATTGTATATTAAGTGTTCAACCTCAAACAATTTTCTTTGTAATTCTGTTTGAATAGAAGTCTCTTGTAGTTTTTCTTGAGCATAGGAAGTCTCTTGCAGTTGTGCTTGAGCAATAGGAAATCTCTTGCAGTTGTGCTTCAGTTTGTTTGAAGTCTCGTGCTTTTGAGCTTGACCAATTGTAATCAGATATTGATTTTAGTGAACTCTCCTTGGGAGTGCAAGGAGGAGTGGACTACTTCCGGATTGTGGAAGGAACCACTCTAAATTGCTTTGTGTCTTTCTTCTTTCTCTCTCTCTTTATTTATCCATTGCAACTAGACTCTGAACACTACTTCAGAAAACACAATTCAACCCCCCTTCTTGTGTTTTTATCACCTTCACTATACACTTGAACAAATATTAGCATATTCAATTGACATTTTAATACCTTGTTATCATCAAAACTTAAGGTGGTAATGTTAAACACATTTTGTTCCAACAATGTTAAAAAGCAAGAGACTTGCAAATACTCAAACACAAAAGTAAGCGATTTCCTATCCTTAAGCACAAAAGCAAGAGACTTTTTGACAAACACAATTACACAGAAAAATGTTTGAGGTTTAACACTTGATATACAATCAGTGGTGTTCACAATACAAATCAGATAAGACTCTAGAATTTCTAAGATATGAAAGTTAAGAAGAAATTCTAAGTGAACTTTGGTGTTCAACAATTTCAGTAGAGTTTTGGCACTTGTAAATTTTTGGTGAGTCTCTTACAATCTTCAAGTCTTCACTCCTTTATATAGAGGTGTGAGAGATATGTTAAGGATTGCCAGCACATCAAAAGAGTCATTGTTGAAGCTTGATCATCACCAATTATCTGTTGCTTGATTTACTTATTGTCCTAAGAGAGAATAATTTGAAATTCATTCCTTGTTTGTAGAACAACCAACGTAGACACAGCTGTAGCAGTACTATTGTAGACATGGAGAGTGGATTAGTGGTTGTACAATTGCACTACGTCCTTTTTCTGCGCTCTTCAGTGGATAAGCATCCAATGCATTCTAATTCCTCTAAAATAGTCGTTGCTCCATGCTTCTATTCCTTCTGCAATGATGTCTTCAGAAAAACAAACTTTAACTAACTTCAGTTTCTTGGCTTTAGACTCTGATGAACTTCAGACTCTGATGGTCTTCAGACGCTTGATGACATCAGACTCTGGCAGTTAGCTTCTGATGGTCTTCAGACTTTGTCTTGCAACATAAGATTCCTTTACTAATTTGATTGCTCTCTTTTGTTCTTTCAGAACAAATACTTGGATATAATACTTTTAAATTTTAGTCTATGGTCTTGTACACTTGAACAAATATTAGCATATCCAATTGACATTTTAATACCTTGTTATCATCAAAACTTAAGGTGGTGATGTTAAACACATTTTGTTCCAACAATGTTAAAAAGCAAGAGACTTTCAAATACTCAAGCACAAAAGCAAGAGTTTTCCTATGCTCAAGCACAAAAGCAAGAGTTTTCCTATGCTCAAGCACAAAAGCAAGAGACATCTTGACAAACACAATTACACAGAAAAATGTTTGAGGTTGAACACTTGATATACAATCAGTGGTGTTCACAATACAAGTCAGATACAAATTATTAAGACTCTAGAATTTCTAAGATATGAAAGTTGTTAAGAAATTCTAAGTGAACTTTAATGTGGAACAATTACAGCAGAGTTTTGGCACTAGTATATTGTTCTTGAGTCTCTTACAATCTTCAAGTCTTCACTCCTTTATATAGAGATGTCAGAGATACGTTGATGATTGTCAGCACACCAAAAAGAGTCGTTGTTGAAGCTTAATCATCACTAATGATATGTTGCTTGATTTGGTTATTGTCCAAGGAGGGAACAATCTCAAATTCATTCCTTGTTTGGAGAACAACCAGTGTAGACAGAACTGTATCAGTACTATTGCAGCCAAGGTAGTGGAGTAGTGGTTTTACAATTGTATTATGTCCTTTTATGTGCTCTTCAGTGGATAAGCGTCCAATGCCTTATAATTCCTCTTAAATAGTTGTTGCTCCAGGCTACTATTCCTTTTGCAATGATGTGTCTTCAGAATAACAAAATTTAACTTACTGCAGCTTCCAGTCTTCAGACTCTGATGAACTTTAGCTTCTGAGGATCTTCAAATGCTTGATGACGTTAGCTTCTGGCAGTCAGCTTCTGGTGGTCTTCAGACTCTGTCTTGCAACACAAGCTTCCTTTGTAGTTTCCATTGCTCTCATTTATTCTTTCAGAACCAATACTTGAATTTAAAGACTTATAAATTTTTGTTTATGGTCCTTCACACTTGAACAAATATTAGCATATCCAATTGACTTTTTAATACCTTGTTATCATCAAAACTTAAAGGTGATAATTTTAAACACATTTTGTTCCAACATCCATGCGCATGTTATGGGGTACCAGGCGCTCATACATGGCAAGCACTGGCGCATGGCTGGGGTGCTAGGTATCAAATGACTTGCGAAAAAAAGTCACATTTTATGACATTTTTTCCCCTAAAAGCCCGTGATTTTAGTCCTAGTCAGGTGGAAACTTTCCCTATAAATACCGCCTTAATCATTCGTAATTTCTCATTAAGAACTGGAGCAGTTCAATTGGAAGGCGATTCTAGGAGCTTTATGGGGAGTTTTATCTTCTCCTTATCTTTATAGGGTATGTTTTTATCTTTTTGTATTTTGTCTTTAGTTAGCATGTGTAACTAGATATTTATAGGCTAGAGTTCTAAGATGAATTTCTATTTATTTTGTTGGATAATTATTTAATTTATTGTCATTTATTTAGTTATTTTCTATTCGCTATTTAATTTTATTAGGTTTAGTTTATTTCAAAGGAGCGCAACCCTAGTTTAGGTACTTAGGTTGTGACAGAGCCTAATACTGATGCTTATATATTGATATTTATATCTGCCTATCTAGGAAGTAATTAGTTAGTAACTATCGAAAGATACTGAAAGAAGGTTGACCTTAGTAGTAAGTACTTAGGATGTGTCAATACTAATATTAAGTAAAATCTATTGAACCTAGGATGTAACTAGTTATTGATTAAGGAAACAAGTGACTCTGGGAAATAAGTAGAACCATTCTCCTCGACCCTTGGTAAGGTTGTCGCTGATAGGGCTTCCCATTTGTAGAACTACCGAGAGGGAGAGTGTGCTATGAGATACCTAAGATTCATAGATGGGAAAACCTTCAAGAACACTGGTCTTCATTGCCTTTGGAAATCTAGGAACGTCAATTTAAGTCTATGTTTCAATTACCTTTGAGAGAGTAAAACCCCGTTCGTAAGGATTACCGTGCGATCAACAGGTGCAACTAAACAAAGGAGGGGTAGACCAAAATCAACAGAGAAAGTAAAGCTCCGCACGTAAGGATCATCGTGTGATCAGTAGGTGCAACTTGACAAACCGATTAGGTTAGATAAATCCCAACAGACTCATCACTGAGATAGTCTACTTAAGATAAAAAAAACGCGACATGAATATTATTTAATTCCAACAAATAAACAGGGGGATTCAAAGAGTCCTAACCGCTGCTAACATTTCTGCAACCGAAACAGGTAACTTGCTCTGTTGCAAACAGATAAAAATTGCAAATATCTAACCCTCAACTCTTTTATTTATATTTTGTTAAACCAAATTGGTAACACAAATTGTTTGGACGAAATGACAATCCCTATGGATACGATACTCTACTTACACTTTATTACTTGGTAAACAATTTGGTACACTTGCCTAATCCGACCATCAATGTGCAAGAAAGTTGAAGAGTAGAAAAAAATAAATGACTTGAAAATTAAATAAAGATAAAAAAAAATAAAAAATACATTAATCATGTACAGATAATCGACATTCGTTTTATGTGTTAGATAGATGTGATTTTTGAATGCATTAAGCAACATTTATTACAGTGGCTTAAGACCGGCTAACTTTGTCTGGTATGCATGTTTGCCAGGTGTCCTAGGCTGGAAACGGTCCTCAGTTGTTTTCATCGTCAGCGTTGCTTCTTACTTTTTTATTTATGTACAAAGTCAACAAGTGTTCTCTTGGACTTCATATGCACTTGATTACTCCTTGTTAAAAGTATGGCTCATATATACAAGACATTAAATAAGGCAATGGACGGAAATAAATTTCTATACCTAACGCCTTAGAGGAGACTCGTATCACTTAAGGATAACAAATTGGTTCTTTAAGTTTTTTTTCGTATCACTTAAGTTCTTTAAGTTATTTAACCGTAACTATTTGGGGAATATCAGATCTTCGAAATTTAAGTTATTCGGCACTTAAAAGTTAAAACTAAATAACATAAAGGATCTAATTAAGTGATACAAAAAATACTTAAAGGACTAACTTGTTATAATCAAAGAATTTAAAGGACGTAAACGAAATTTTTTTAAAGAACCTCCGGTGTAATCTGGCATAGAAATATATTTCTTACTTTCTCATTAGCATAAAAATTGGGTACATTGACATAAGAAGAAAAGATGGGTATCTGAACCTTTATTACATTTGAAGGAGAACATGTAACCTTATTATTTGTTTTAATAAGAAACTCTTATTTTCTCAATCATCTCTATTTGGAGAATCACGAGTTTTCTCATCTCCAATTGGAATGCCAGCAACAACATCAACCATAGCATCAACCATGTGATTAACTTCAATTGTGCTCCCTCCATATTGTTTTGCTTTGGTCCAAGCCCTCATTGTCACATCCTCAATGAACAATTCACATATTTTTGCCATGGTAATAACACAAGTCTCATCTGAGTCCAGCTCGACATTTCTATCCTTCATCATCCTCTTAATCATAGAGATAGGTAACATTGGATCTTCCTGTGGTTGTTTTCCATGTTGGTTTGGATCCATTTGTTGTTGTTAGCTTCAAAATACTCTTTGACATGCACAAGACAAAAAATGAAAAGTCAAAATTATACATATTATAATTATAGATATAGGATAAAATAATAAAAATACTATGATTTTTGTACAAAACACAACCATTTAAAGAGCTTAATTTTACAGGCCAATTCTGTAGGTATTATGAAACATGACCTTTTGTTTATTTTGATGGTGGAGGGCGGAAATGTAAAGAAAATCATGCTAATGAAAATATATACTAAAAAGTTCCATCAAGAAGATTGAAGTTTCTTCTTAGCCACAAAGAAAACAAAATAAAATAAAATAATGAGATGGTATCATGCATGAAATATGAATTGTGAACTATTTTAATGGCATGAAAATATGTTTCATGTGAAGTATTGAGATTTATGTTGAAAGGTTTATTACCTTATTATTATAAAGGAACAAGATTCTATTGCTTTCTTGATGGTGATTCTTTCTTGAACAATATTCAAGAGAAATTTTACAATGAAGATGTGTGTATGGGGTACCATGTATTTATAGTACAATAATACATAAAAAAAAATTGTTAATCAAAATATTAACAATAAAAAAACTTTGACTTTAAAGAAGCTTTGTAAGTAGTTTGATAAATGCAATTTATGTCAATTATTCTGAAAAATTGTTATTCTTTAAAGTTTGTTTATATATATAGGGTTAATAATGCTTTACCCCCTATAATATAGATCATTTTCGGTTTTCCCCTTGTAATTTTTTTTTTTGATTTACCCCCTATAAAAAAAATTGTTTTGGAATACCCCCTTAATAGATCATTCAAAAACCAACTTTTTTTTTTGCAGAAATTTTCGTTTTTGAATGACCTATTAGGGGGAGTATTCCAAAACAAAAAAAAATTACAGAGAAAAAACAGAAAATGACATATATTACAGGGGGTAAAGCACCATTAACCCATATATATGTCATTGTAAAAATTTATACACCCTTAATAAATAACAGTCAATCATATGTGTGACTTTATAAATAATTATGATTAATGATATAAAATTTAAGAATGTTTGATACAGTAAAATATATTACAATGACAATGTATCTAAATTAAAGCATTTTTAGTGTCCCCTTTTGTTCCATAATAACTTCCAAATTTTCTAACAACCAAAATGTTCCAAAGAAATTGTACCATTTTACAAGTCGAGTTTACGAGTCGATTCCTTCTATACAAAAGGAGTTGAGGTAAAAACTTGAGTACTAAAAGTTGCTTTTTATTTTTCTTATAGACCAAATTTGATCTTGCGGTTTTAATTTGGGATAAAATGGTTGATGACCCTAAAATAAATTACAATGAATTAATTGCATAACTTTATGTATATATAATTGACATCAAAATTATTCATATATATTAAAATGAATAATTATAAAACATATTTTTGAACTTCTCTAAAAAACATATTTTTGAACTAGTAAGAAATAAGTGGCATGCCATATTTTATGGAATGTCATGTAGTATATTTTAACATACAAGTATTTAAAGAGTACTTTAATTTCATAAATACTTTTGTTATTTAATTTTTGGTCAAAGACTAACGGTTATTTTTTATTTTTCTTATGAGCTGGATTGCATCTTGTGCTTTTTTAGGAACTAAAATGGTTCTTCATTCTAAAAGAAACTATATTGAAGTAATTGCATAACTTTATGTATATAGTTATTAAGTCAAAATATATGACATGCTATATTTTATGGAAGATTGAATGTCCATTATAGTCCCCGAGAAAAATGGACATCGAGAGAAATGTGTGACATGCTAACTTGTCCTAGACATTGGAATAATAGATTGAAAACAGAAAAAATTAGTACAAATTTATGTACTTTCTTTTTTTTATAGTATAGAAGGAGCTCATACAATTCTCGTGAGCTTAACTCAATTAGTAAGGATATTGCATAATATATGCAGGAGCTGGAGTTCGAACCCCAGACATTCAATTTCTCCACATATAAAATATGTGAGTTCAACCACTAGTATACTTGACAAAAAAAAAAACTCACTTCTTTAGATTTAAAATGTGTGAGTCAAGCCACTAATCTACTTAACAAAAACAAAAAACAAAAAGAAGCTCACACATTTTACAAGTGAAAAATGAGGTATTCGGGGTTCAAGCCACTAGTCTACTTGAAAAGAAAAAAAAACAACCCACTTCTCCACATTTAAAATGTGTGAGTTCAGCCACTAGTCTACTTAACAAAATAAAACAAAACGAAGCTCACACATTTTAAAAGTTACAAAAATGTGGTATCTAGAATTCAAATCATGGTTTATGCATATGATATTATGGAATGTTCCTACCAAATACGCAAAACCCACTAAGACATTCATTTAAATATTTTATTTCATATTTTTGAAAGGAAATCATTTAATTTAAATTTAAAATGAGTCTTCTGGGTTTATTTTTCTCAATGACTATAAGTTGTTTTTTTTTAACAAATCAAAATGAAATATATTATTATGTCAAAAGTGAATCACCGCGCACAAGGCGTGCAACGAGAGAATAATGTAGTATTTTTACGTAATCAAAAGTAAGTATTATATGTATCGTCTCATCAGGAACTAGTGCGATATCACGGACCGTTCAACACCAATTATCATTTTAAGTTAAAAGAGTAGTTTCTTTGTTTGCTTAGAATCAAGTTACCTATGTTGTAAGATTAAAAATCGAGATTAATAAGGCGTGAAACTTGTTAGGATTAGAATTCCTTGATCAAGCATTACACGTAACCTAAAGATCATACATGGATTCTAGCTTTTCTTTGATATTACCATGTATCCCTCGTCAATATCATTCGTGTCCAAATAATATTGTGACTTCAATTGTATCGTTTAATCGTCGATGTCTCAAACTATTAAACGATTCAAGAGTCGTTCTTACCGTTTAATCGACGATTTCTCAATCTATTAAATGATAAGAAAGCATTAAGTTTGGATACAAAGAGTGATTATCTAAACATCAATTCCATGTCGAGAATTTGTGTTTGGATAGAGGACTACCCTAAACCTAGATTCAAAAGTATTTTTCAATCACAATTAAATCAAACATAAACAATAAAGTGCAAGAATAATCTAAATATCAAATCAAATGCTAGAACCATATATTTATAGATCAAAAGATTACATGTTTAGCTAAGATCAAGTACCTTTAATCCCAACAATGGAGATTTAACTACTCATTGTCATGGAAGCCTTGCAAGAATGAATTGAAATGGAAGGATTCATTACAACTTTGTGATTTCTCAACAAATGAGGAAGAATCCACCTTCTATCACTCTCACTCTATGAAGAACAAGCTCTATCTCTCTCTTCTAAAGCTAATGCCAAGTATTCTATAATATTCTAAGATATTTAAAAGAATTGATCAAGTTGGCTTTTATAGGAAGTCTGATCTGCATTAACTCGCCTCGCGAGTAACTCCATTCGCCATGGCGAGTTGATGTTTCTTCACTAGTGGGTTTGTGCCACGTCAGCTCTGGGAGGTTAGGCCGCCGTAACGCGCCTCACGAGTACAATTGCTCGCCATGGCGAGTACTTGACTTCTTAGCTCGCCTTCAGTTCGCCGTTGCGAGTTGGAGGCGTGTGATCTCTGGTGCTCTCTACCTAAGCTCGCCTCGGACTCGCCTTCCTTCACCAATCACTCGCCATGGCGAGTAAGCCTTTGTATTTTTTTCTTTGTTTTTCTTCTTTGCTCAGTGTCTTGAATCCCCTTAATTCTAAACAACCCTTGGTGTCTAAACATGACACACCTTGATCTTGACAACTTATTTATTTTTGGTTTTTTCCTTTCTTTTTCTCTTTTTCTTTATCATGTACACAATTTTTTCTTTTCTTTTTCTTTTTGTATTTACAACACAATGTTGTCTTGACCACATACACCATTTTACTTGACAAATGATTTACCTCTACCTTCTCTCCCTAACTTGAACATAACATACCCTATTTGAATGTTCCCTTACTCTATGGCAGAGGGACAAATAAACAATGAAGGTTTAGGGTTCAACAATTAAAAACATATTAGAGTCCTATAGTGCGTCAAAAATGAGCTGGATTTTGAAAAACTTCAGTGCAAATTCATCAAGCATTGTGCTTATGAATTGACAGCTCATAATTGAAAACTCTTATTCATTTGGCTCAGATGGGTTAGCAAGTACTCGCTCTTCTCACAAGGTAGGCTATTTGTGGTCAAGTAGTTTTCACTCATTCACAAAAAATGTGCCTTGATCATTTCCGTTCCTTTACACAATTCAAAACAATTATTGGATTTAATGTAAAGCGACCGAGTTAAACAATGAATGTCGGTCTCCTTGCATATAGTAAAACACATTGAAGTTTCCTCACATTTTGGCTAGAACTAAGTGGTTCACAAACAAATACATTATTGCGGAGAACTAAATGAAATGAAAATTGTGCAAAGTACTCGTTTCAGATTCAAGTAAAAACCTAGAAAAACCGGAAACTTGTACCTTGGCTATGCGCTTTTATCACAACTAAATATCATTATCAATTATCTGAGATTTGCTCAATCTTTGGGTATCTTTCAAGCACTTTGAAATTTGAAGCGTTGAGCATTTTTCTTTGAAAATCAAGCAAGAGTGATATCACACAATGGAACTTCCACATTTTCACATTAGTTTCAAAATGAAGTACTTGACATAAACCAAAAGTACTAAACTCATTATTTTATATAACACCCTACAACAATAAACAATACGAACATAACGTACTTAATTAAACGATTGTTGAAACGACATGACATTACAACCAAACACAATATGAATACGAATATGAATGTACCAAAATAATTAAACAAAGTGATAATTAAACAAAGTTATGAGTCATTGTGCCAAAATAAAAAACACTAACAGAAGCAAATATTGTTCAAAGGTAACATCAAAGTAAAGAAAAAAAAATTGAAGGAGAATGAAAGAATTGACTGAAAGCTTTTAAAATATCTCTCATTAAAGGTGAGCTTTCAAGTCTTTTTCTCTTCCTTCTCAGCCACGCATGTCATCAGAGCCATCATCATCATCGCCTCGAGTGGAGGTCGTTGTGCACATGTGTTGGATCGTCTTGCTCCATGCCTTCCTCATTAACATTACCACCAACATCTTCAGCCATGTTCTCATCTTCATTACCTGCATAGAATTCACCCCCTCCATAAGCATTTGGATCATCCTCAGGCCAATTCACATAAGCCTGGAAAGCGGTGAGTGTCATGAACTGCTCCATAATCTCTGGAGGGTACCCAACTTGCTGTTGCATCAGATACTGGGACTGCTGAAAGTATGTGTGTGCCCGATTAGTGGCTGGTAGCATGTTCCAGGTGTGCATGTTGCTCTCATGTTGCCACTGAGCGTAGCTAGCAAAATCAAAGGTAGCATTGGGTGGGATCGGAGTTGGTTCATTCTGTTGCTCGGGTTGTGATGGAGGTGCTTGAGAAGATGATGCTTGTTTGCCTTTGCCCTTGTCCTCTTTGGTTTCACCCATGATGTAATGGGCGATGAAAGCATCATTGATTGGGTTTTTGATTTTTTTCATGGACAACATTGGGGAGTCTTATGTTAGTATCCTTGAGTAGACCCATAATTAACCCGGGGAAGGAAAGGCGGGTTGTTTGTTCGCCTTTGCCTTGAAGAGTGACCTTCCTTAGTTCCCAAGTGATGGTTCTGGCTATGTCCACCTTGATACCTTTCAGGATATAGTAAATCAAAGGGCAAACATCCACGGTGCAGTCGAAAAGATGACTGTTAGGCATGATGTTATACAGGATGAACTTTTGGATAATCTTTGCAGGGTTGGTCATGAATTTGTATTGGGCTCGGTGCTCTCTCCTAGCCTCACTAATGTCGTAGTTGAAACCCTCTAACAAGAGAAACTTCATAATCTCTTCATGTTAGGCAGGAAGACTAAAGGTGCCCTGACTTGCTTGTCATGAAAGTCATCCATATCATCCTCATCCTCCAATGGGAAGGGGTTTCCTAGGTACTTATTAATGGCCTCTCGATCGAACCAGATTGTCCGACCCCTCACATAGGTTTCAAAAGTAAAAGGATCGGTGTGGGGGTTTTCTGGTAAAGCGTTGGCGTAAAACTCACGCACTAGATCGACATTAAGGTTGGTATCCGGTTGGAAGAGTCGAGCCCACCCTTGGTCATTTAAAAGTTTAGCAATGTCTTGACAGCGTCCCTCGGGTTTGATTTGAAACACCCTCTCAAGCCACATAGATTGCTGAAGCAACTCTATGTACCTATTATGATGATATCGTGATTTGAATCGCTCTTTGTCATAAGGTTGGTTTCTTAGGGTTAGGGATGATGTGGCTTCACCTTTCCTGAATTTACCGGTGGTTGTGGTTTTCTTAGGTGCCATACCTGCAAAACAACCATGAGATACCATACAAAACAAAACAGACAATTAAACATCAGTATCAGAAATAAAATTTGTCTCTAGGAGGTCTTTTACAGCTTTTTCTGCAGCCTCTGACTTTTCAAGACACTGCTTTCTACGTCGCTGGGCTACAACGCTAACACCAGGGTCGAGTGCCAACAGGTGGCAGGCAACGCTCGGATCGATTCCGAGCATGTCGGATGCACTCCATGCGAATAGGTCAGCATTTTCCCTTAAGCAGGCGACCAGTGTGTTTTGACAAGTTCAGGAATATCCTTGCCGATCTTGAAGTTCTTCGATGGGTCGTTTCCGAAAGAACCAACTTGAATTCTCCATCAGGAATAGGTCTAAGAAGTTTCGCGTTGAGCGTATCCTACTTTTCCCTCTTTTGTTCCTTGAGGACTTTCTTGGTGAACCTGGGGTCGAGTTCGACCAAGTTTGCATCCAGAGTACTCGCAGCAGCTTTCCCTTTGTCGTCAGCAGTTTTGCTAGATTGGGAAACCGAGTTCTGGGTTTTGTTTTCCTGAAGGAAACATCATTTTGCAGCTTCGATGTCTCTATTAAGGGAGGCGATGATGTCATCCTCTGCATGATATTTCAACTTCAGATGAGCGGTTGAACATGCAACGCCCAACTAGGGAAGTCTGGTCCTCCCTATAATGCAATTATAGAGAGAAGGACATTTGATCACCAGGAACGGGATCTTAATTGTTTTCTTGGCCTCCTTTTCTCTGAAGGTGACCAGCAGCTCTACGTAGCCCCAAGGTTGAGTAGACGAACCGTTGAAGTCGTAAAGTTCATTTCCAACATATGGAGAAAGGTTTTTCTTCGTCAGCTAGAGAGTTTTGAACAGGCTGGTATACATGATGTCGCACGAGGCCCCTGTGTCAATTAGGACTCGACGGACGTCGGTATTGGCCATCGATGCTCGCATGAGAAGAGGGATGGCTGAATTTGAGGCCCCACCAGGCAGTTCAGAGTCGTAGAACACAAAGGGTGGTCTTCCCCCGATATTGGAATCGGAAGGGGCCAGCAAATTGACGCTCATGAGCTCTTCAAACTTTCTTTTCATGCTTCCCATTGAGATGTTCAGTGTTCCTCCTGTGATGACGTTGGCGGAGGGGAACTGTTCCCAGGTGCATGAGTATGGTACGATTTCCATGTTGTCAGGGAAATCACCTAAATGTTTCACGGACATGGCAACTATTTTATCCGCTCTGTTTCCATCGGTTATGAGCTCAATGGTCTTTCTTTCCGACTCGGGGTTCTTAACGAACTGTTTGAGTCGCCCTCGTTGGATGAGGAGTTCGATGACATCTTTTAGGTGGATGCAATCGTCACTAACGTGCCAGTGGCACTTGTTGAACCGACAATATTTTGTTTTGTCGACCCCTTTCCTTTCCTGTGACGGAGCCTGTGGTGGCTTGACGCCAGCTTCCGTAAGATCGGCTACCGCGATTTCGGCGAGGATTTTCTCCCTGGACATGGCCAAGGGTGTATACTCGGTGAAGCGACAGTTAGGTCCTTTGCCTTCACGAGCTACTTTTCCTTCCTTCTTTTTCTCATGGAAGGGATTTTTGGGGGATTCAGCATCAGGATCCTCCTTCCTGGACTTGTTAAGGATGTCTGCGTACAGCTCCTCTTCGTATATGATGTAGATTTTTGCGATCGCTAGGAACTCGTTGAGAGTCCTTGGACGATCTAGGCGGACATCCTTCTTGACGTATGTGCCTTCGCACAGACCTTTGGCAATGAGATACCGCTTCATTGTTTCATCGGCACCCCTTACCTACAAAGTTTCTTTGTTGAACCTTTCGATGTAGTCTCGAAGAGGCTCGCTCTTTTCCCTGAACAATGGCTTCAAGGGATGCTACCGTCTTTGGTTACGTCCTTGAAGCAGTGAAGTGGGTTGTGAACTCGTCATAGAGGTCGCTCCATGAGTAGATGAAGTTTCTCTGTAAGTTCTTGAACCATGTAACGGTTCCTTGCCGTAGTGTAGTGACGAAGAGTTTACATTTTAAGGCGCCTTGCACCGATCGATATGTGAGAACCTCCTCGATGTTCTCGATGTGCTCATCAGGATCTGTTGTCCCGTCATATGAGTCCATCTGAGGAGGCTTCTCTAGTCCGCGGGGGATAGGAGCTTCCCTGATGCGCCGTGTGAATGGACTGTAAGCATTGCGGTCATTCTGGGCATCGCGGCTATCCTCGGAGCTGGAAGGGGACCAAGAACGTCTGTTGTGTCTTGGTGGGGGTCTCCTTGGAGGAGATCGTCTGGGGGGAGATCATCTGGGTGACCTCCTTCTGGGGATCTCCTGGTGTAGCTTGGAGACCTGATGCTTATTGAGTGCCGAGGGGATCTGGAACGTGAAGGGAGAGGGCTCCCTCCTCTTCTGATAGGTGTTGGGGAAGGAGTCCGTTTAGGTTGGACCAGCGGGCGCGCTCGCTCCAGATCCATCAGGCGTCAATTTTGTTCCTCGATTAACGACGTCTATCGTTGAACCGTGCAGAGCAGATTCTTGACGAGGGAACTAGTTGGCGTGGCATCTTCTGGTGTCTCTATAGGTTGTGGGGGACCCTGCAGAGGGCTTTGTTTGAGAGGAACTATTTGTACAGGTTCCTCTTTGGGTGTACCCACAAGAGAAGGTGAAGATGTCATACCATCATGTTGAGGGATACGAACTTCACTTCGCATCTGTGAGTTGGCACCGTTGGCAGCCATGGTAAATTTTTTGGAAAGCTTTGGTTTTTAGTAAGGAAAACGGGGAGAGCTTGTATTTCCCATAGACGGCGCCACTAATCGTACCTAATGAGAAGGTGATTGTCGGTGCTTTAAATGCGGTAGTTTGAATGGTCGGGGGGG
>Ga0315914_1006750_pt1 | contig 16144 bp, 8 predicted proteins | sample MpolenodulesMG_FD_203920 | JGI IMG/M metagenome (GOLD analysis project Ga0315914, IMG submission 203920) | Medicago polymorpha root nodule microbial communities from Los Angeles, California, United States - elongated nodules | ecosystem: Host-associated > Plants > Roots > Nodule | place: USA... | reverse complement strand
AAATGGCATGGATCAAATGGAACTCTGTGTGTTTACCTGTGAATAAAGGTGGCTTGGGGGTTCGGAGGTTAGGAGAATTTAATGTTTCTTTATCAGGGAAGTGGTGCTGGAGGTTGTTGGTGGATAAGGATGGGTTGTGGTATCGTGTCTTAAAGGCACAGTATGGGGAGGTTGGTGACCGCATTAGGGAAGGTGGTAGAAATGATTCTAGATGGTGGAGGATGATTTGTGCCGTGAAGGAAGGGAGGGGGGCGGTTGATGGTAGTTGGTTCGACACCAATATTAGACGGGTGGTAGGAGATGGGCATCAAACATTCATTTGGACTGATAACTGCCTGGATGGAGTTCCTTTAAATATTCGGTTCAGTCGCCTTTATGAGTTATCAGTTCATAAGGATTGTTTGGTGGAGGAGATGGCAAGATTAGGTTGGGAGGTAGGTGGTAATGGGTGGTGTGGAGGCGTCGTTTGATGGCGTGGGAGGAGGATAGTGTGAGAGAGTGTGCTTCTTTGTTAAATAATGTTGTTTTGCAAGAGAATATTCAAGACCAGTGGTGGTGGTTGCTTGATCCGATTCACAAATATTCAGTTAGTGATACTTATCGATTTCGAACCGACACAGTTGATCAGGTAGCTGCGGCCATACTTAATGACGTGTGGCATAAACTGGTTCCTACAAAAGTATCTCTGTTTGCTTGGCGTCTCCTTCAATATAGAATTCCAACTAAATCAAATTTGGTGCGTCGACATGTTCTCCAACCTATTGACAATCTTTATGTGACTGGTTGTGGTTCCTCTGAGACGCCGGATCATCTCTTCGTTGGATGTGACTTGGTTGGGAGTGTATGGTATTCAGTCTGTCAGTGGATTGGTGTTCCTTGTGTTTTTCCAGGCTCGGTAACAAATCATTTCTTTCAGCTTACTCACTTGGCGGGTTTACCGCGTTCTTCCCATTCTTACTTAAAGGTTATTTGACTAGCTTGTATTTGAGCAATTTTGAAGGAGTGAAACAACTGTGTATTTAAAAATGCGGTTGTTGATCATCTCATTATTGTTGACAAAGTGAAGCTGAATTCCTTTTTATAGCTCTCTTCGAATTTTGTTCCTATTGCGTTTGGATTTCATGATTGGTGGAGAAATCCACTCCTTTGTATGGGTGTCATGTAAATTTTTTGTTATTATTTCCCTTTGGTGGGGGCATCTTTATTAGGTGTCTGTGGCTTGTAACTGATATTGAGTGTTTCATCACTTTTAGCACAACTTGTGCGGGGTGAATCACCTTGCCTTTGAGCAATTTATTCCATTTTGATTTGTTCAAAAAAAAAATAAAATTCTAAGATGAAACAATTCTTAGTTATACTATACTTACTTCACAATTGAACACTGAATCATTAGTGTTTCCTTCCACTGAAATCAGATGGTTAACACACAAAAACCTTACAATCATCCTCGTTAAAGTTTGCTGATGCAACATTGCTAGGACTTTCCTCAATGATAATGAATTCCCTGTAGAAAAAAGTTAAATTTAAAATTTTACAATAATTTTTTTTCTTGATAAAAACTAAAATTTTATTAATCAAAAAGAATTTTACAACTTTTGTACTAGGCCAAAATCCATTCACAAAAAATAACAAATAATTTAGGCTTTAATGCACTTTTGGTCCCCTATGTTTGCCATAGTTGCGATTTTGGCCCCCTATTAAAAAAAATCACTTTCTAGCCCCCTAACTTTACCCCCTTCTGCAACTCATAGGCCCCCTTTGATTTTGATCTGGTCAAAGCCCACGTGGCAACTCACTTAAGTGAGATGGACGCCACATAGACAATTTTTAATTAAAAAAATCCACATGTGTATTTAAAAATAAAAAAATGAAAGGCAAAAGGATGGCACGAGATTGATTAGCTAAAAACACAGAAAATTCATCACATCACTATCATATTCATCCCCTTCAACAACATATTCATCATTCTTCAACTGAAAATTCCAGAAACACAAAATAACTACCTCCTCTCTCTTCTCCCAAAAACACAACACAACTGATTCCAGAAACATAACACAACCATGTTTTTATGTTCCTCATCATACCAAACCAGCAAAGGACCAATGTTTCCTCATCAAACCAACCATCATTATTCTCCTACAAAACACTTCAACACAAGCACAACACCTCATTCAGATTCTCAAAGGCACACTTGTTTATGCTCAAGTAAAAAACACCCAAACTTAGAATCATCACTCTTTCGTAACAAATGTTGGATAATCAAATCAAATCAAATTAGACGTTGAATTTGAGTAGAGATAATGCTAGCGCGATTGGATCTAGAGGTGGAATTTTGTCTACGTTGGAGATTTGTCAAGGTGGAACGTCGGGTTCGCAAGGTTATGTGGCTGCTGTTTTGAGGAATCTAGCGAAGTTTAATGAAATTAAAGAGAATTTTGTGGAGGAGAATGATGTTCTTGGTTGTTTTGTTAGGGTTGGCTTCGTCTGGTATTGGATTGGCGCGAGGCAATGCGATGTAGATCTGGAGTATTGAAACAAAAGAGAGAAAAAAATAGTGGAAGATTGAATGGTTTGAGAGAGAGAAAAAACCAGTGATGTTGTTGATGATGGTTGATGTTGATGATGTTGCAGGGTTTGAATATGTGAAGATGATGATTGGTGGTGGCATTGACAAGTGCGGTGGCGCCGGAGGTGGAGAATGTGGTTGTGGTGTTGAGAACAAATTCAGAATTCATATCTCAAGGAAGTTAATTTGGGGTCTTTGTAGGTTTTGAATTTTTTTAGGTTTCTTGATTTTTTGTAGATTTGATGGAACTGTTGTTGTTATTGGGTTTGCTTGTGTTTGATTCTCTTTTTGTTGTGTATGTATAGAGGAGATTGAAGAACCACATGAATGAGAAGGAGATGAAGATGATGTTGTTGTGTTTGTACAGAGGAGATGAAGGATATTCACGTGCCTATTCCTTTTCCAATTTTTTTTTTTAATATCAAAAAATGCACATATGGATTTTATATATTTTTTTAAATTAAAAATTACACACATGGCATCCAACTCACATAAGTTAGCTGCCACCTATGCTTTGACTGGGTCAAAATAACAGGGGGCCTAAGAGTTGCAAAAGAGGGTAAAGTTAGAGGGTTGGAAAATGATTTTTTTTAATAGGGGGCCAAAATTGCAACTATGACAAACATAGGGGGACAAAAGCGCATTTAAGCTAATAATTTATTATAAACATAGATAGACGTGTATTATCACTATTGTTCTGCTCGGAAATGAGATTATCTTGAGAAAGATAGTGAATTCACATTGCAGACAGATTGATGGAAGAAATTGTTCCGTTGGTGAAGATCTTGCCTGAATCCATGGTGGAAGCTCAGTCGTCGGTGGAACAGAGGGGTTGTACCGACAAAAATGCTCTGACGCTGAAGTCAGAAGGAAGTGAGGAGGTTGTGAGGTTTCTTGCGAAAGAATGAACTTACATTGTTTGGAATAGGAACTCTCCTTATACACATAAGGGAGAGTGTTGAGTTTGACGCCTTATTGGACCTTACCTTGTAATTGGGCATTTTCAAGTGGATATGACCAAATGTTCAGACCAAAACAGTTTCCCCTAAGCCCTTATGGCCCTAAGCACGACGAGGTCGGCCCTCGTCGTGCTCAGGACACTATAAGTCGTGCATGAATGAGAAGTATTCTGCGCGTGACCCCATATTTATATACCCCGGGTGTGGACGTGTAGGACTTGATAAGTATGGACACGAAGTGATGATATAATCCTTTGTTGCTCATTATGAATTTCTTCTACTATGAATAATAGAAGTGATGAGGGAACAATTTCTACTAGGTGGAAGGTGTGGACGAGGTCCCTCAAAGTTAATATAACTCATAACAATAATGATAAGGAATATTCATGATGATTTCCTTTATTGATGGAGCTTTCATCATAATGATTTCCATCAAATTGATCCATGGAGAAATATAGTGCAAAAAAGATGAGAATATGGTGGAATAAATGAAGAAGGAGATGAGGTGACGAATTAAGAGAACTTAATAGTAAAAAGTAATTTATCTTTTGAACAATGAAATTAAACTTAATCTTATTTTTATTATCTATGCAGAATGCTTAAGGTGAACATGTTGATGATGATGATAACACGGTTTGGTGATGGTAATCACATTCCTTTCTTCCATGTGACTAGCGATTCTTCAAATTCTCATGTTGTTTTGTTAATGATTTGTTTCTTTATTAAAACTCATTTGGATCATCACACTGACACACCAATAGGTATATATGATATGCATGTCACACTGCATCTCATTTGCTTGGCTTAAAAGGTAGGTTCTTATTGGCTTCACTTTACCATGATATTGTTGCAAAACTCTAAGTGATTTTGTTGCAAGACTTAAGATTGTCAATTGTGATGCTCGTGCTTATGTTTCGTTATAATTTGTTTTTTTAAACTCTTTTAAATTTCAATTGGGTTGATTATCTAAAACATTAATGATATCTGAATACGATCCATCACTCTCATGTCACTGCTGCTGCTGAAATTTATATGGATAAGTGATCAACTGTGATGAAAACACAACATATTTTGATGCATGCCTTAAAAACCGAGATACAAATCATACCTAATGAGTAGCAAGTAATTGACAATCATAAGTTGTGTTGCAAATAGACTTAACAATGAGCAATCCGTAATTGAAAATAGACTTAACCATCTGCAGGCCAATTTTTATCTGAAAAAAATACTTGATCAATTGAATACAGAACAAAAATAACAAGTTGATTTTGTTAGATTGTGTCTATGACACAATCAGATTTTGTTAGTTTGATTTCCTAGGGAGCCATGCGCTGCCACTATTGAATGTTTGTAGTTTGTGTGCTCAATGTAGGATCATATGACAACTATTAAGTAATTGCAGCACACCCTTCAATTTGTTAACATTGCAGGCTCTTCTATAGATACTCACACGATGGGTAGAATAGAAGGATAATAACTTTCCATGTGCAATCATTGTGTTCTATATATGCTATATTAGTTTAACTTAATTATGACAAAAAGAAATATGGTTTTATTTTTTCAGAGCATCTTTCTTTTAAGTCATTTTTATTCATTTTTAATAGGTCATTTTTTATGCTTATTCTCTTTTCCTATTTTCAATTCATCAATATTCTTTTTCTATTGTAGAACAAGATGAAAGTGACATTGCTGCTATAGAACTCAAGGTGGAGTTAATCTCAAGTGCAACTTAATGTGTTTTTTCTACTGTGACATTGTATATACAGATGTAAATGACAGTGGTGTAGTAATATAGTATTAGAATTATATATACATATGTAAATGGCACTGGTGTAGTAAATATAGTATTAGAATTTTGGAAAAATTAAGAAAGATGCACATTCTACAATACCATAACAATGAATGATTGTTAAGACTGCATAAGAATTTTGTGTGTGCAGCTCTTTGGGTTCATAAACTGTCATTCTAGCACCAAAGCTTCTACCACCAAACAACCAAAAGATGAGTTCTGTAAGTGAAATTAGTTTATTGATAAGAAATATTAAATTGACTTTATTTCTAACTTCAATTTGATCATAATTAATAAGAATACTTTTTGCTTGCAATTAAAAAAACTGATACTAAGTCGTTTAAGTTTTTTTAAAGTAAAGCACTTAAATATGATTATGTTGAATTTCATTCAACTAATCCTTTCTTTTATTATAAAAGCTTAACTTGCCATGCTGGCAGTTAATCCTAAACACTCCAAATTTTTTCCTCCTAATCCAACATTAATTTCGGTTCTAAACTGCAAACCACCCACTACACCTCAAATGCAATAAACATGGCCTTTCATGAACATCCTTCGACCAATCAGCTTCCTTTGATTACCACTAATAACTGATGAAGATGACAACAATACCACTACGATCTTAAATGTAGTTTATCATAAAGTATTTCGTAATGTATGATGATTAAAGTTTAACTCAATCAATTATTAGACTACCTTATTGTTTATATGTTATCATTGTTGTACAAGTGAATATGTTTAAATTTTATCATATGACTTCTATTTGTTACTATATGTTAATAATGTAGCGGCTTATTTGTTTAACTTCTGTTCGGTAGGACCCGTGCGATAGCACGGGTCAAGAGTCTAGTAAAATTGAAATATTGAGAATAAATATCGAAATGACACATGACAAGAAAAACCTTACCTTTATCTTGGGTATGTAGATAAAGTGACAATCACCTACAGATACTCACATACACAAATGAAATATACAATACAATGACAGTAAAGTTTGGAAAATGTGCTCCTGTCTAAAGATATCATTGGGACTCGAACCCAAAACCTCAAAGTACTAGAGATATCTTTTTAGCACTACACCCAACCAAATTTAACATCAATCATTTGTTAGCTTTTAGATCTCTGGTTGATGCTTGTAAACATTCACACATAATCCTTGTTTGCAACATAGTTTCATGCCAGTAAACGAGTTCGTTGGATTGTTCTTGTGATTGATGCTTGGTTATTAGGATAGGGTTGAATCCATTTATGTTGATTTATTTGTCTATATTATCTATGGGTCTTTAAAATTGAACCAACCTAATGAACTTTTAGCAGGTGTAGTAAAAATGCGTTAAAGTAATAAAATATAGGCTTAAATGCATTTTTGATCCCCAATTTTATCTTCACTGAAATTTTAGTCACCCAAATTCTAAAATCACTATTCCTGTCCCCGTATTATACATTTCTTGAATTTTTGTAATCCCCCATCAATTTTGGTGATGTGTCACTCTTATTAGTATGACTTGACGAATATATGGGCTCTGGCTATATTAAGTGTATGCCATGTCATTATTTTTGGATATAGTTTTTAGTTATGATTTAATTAATACTTTAAAAATCTAAAAACATACATGGACGCAAACCTTCTTCCTCTTCTCTCGACATCCATAATTGTAAAATCCCTAAACCAATACCCCCTAAATCCATCATCTTCATCACTTGATTCTTTCTCCTTCTTCTCAAGAGAAAAAGCAAAAATGATTTTTTCCTCATTTTCATCTCCTTTTACTTCAACATTATTTTATTTGATGGGAAATGATACAATACAATGGCTTGGGAAATGATACAATACAATGGCTTGTGTATGTGATACAAACCAAACCAAACCGCATACTTATTTAACTAAGGGTATAAAATTAGTAACTCAACCCAAACATTCAACTCAACCTAAACACTTTTCACTTTAAGAGATGTTAGTGTAATTTGCCCTAAATATAATCCTTTCAAATAAAGAGTTTACCTAATTATTATACATAATATGCGGTTCACATTTCTACTTACTACCTCCGTCCTTAAATATAGGAGCCTTTTGCAAAAATTACGGAGATTAAGAAAGTTGGTTGTAGTATTGAATTTGTATATAATTACTATTGTTTTTACAATTTTATCCTTAAGAGAGAGAGTTAATTTATGTTTTCAACATAAAATTTATTGTTGATTGAAGAAAAAGATGCAAAATAAATAAGGGTATGTTGGCAAAGAAATAATTAATGTACTTGAAAATACCAAATGTGTCTTATAAAAAGGGACACATTTTTTTCTCAAAAGGGTCTTATAATTAGGGACGGAGGTAGTAATATTTTTCCCTGCTATATTAGGGTCTCAATTTGGGCTTAATTTATCGTGGATTTGAAGTTGAGATGTCCTCACTACATTTTGAAAATTGCTCTTCTCCCATCACATTTTGCTCACTCCCAACTGAACTTCACTCAGGTGTTAAAGGCAATGTGACTTAAGTCACGCTGAAATCCAATCTACGTGACTTAAGTCACGCTGAAGGCCAACATGAATTAAGTCACGCTGCGTGTCCTTTTAAAGATTAGACAACAACTCATTTCCTCTTTCACATCTAAAATCTCCAAAAACTCTCAAATCAACCAAATCCCTAATTTCTTTAAGTTCAAATCAAACAACACTCCATTAACAAGTAAGTTTTCATAATCTAACACCATTAACATTTTATGTTTATATGTTATATTTTTCCTCTTAAATTAGAAATTGTTTAGTTTAAGGGTTTGTTTAATTTTTTTTTTTGGCAAGAAATGATACAATGTTTACATGTAAATGACTTATATTGCTTAATTGTTTAGATGTTTGCATGTTTACGTGTAGTTTTGAGTTTTAGCGTTTATGTATAATTTGCACTCCAAGTGTTTGATGAAATGTTTGAATGATTTTTTAATTGATTGTTTAATTTCTTATGGTGTAGATCTGAAACAATGGACAATTTGTTCAGCGCTCAAGTACGCTTCAATTGTGGAAACCCTAATTTGTTCAAGTTTTGGGTCGATGTCATGCTAAAGAATCTGAAGGATCAACTGAATGAAATCAATCAAGGACTCAACCTCGAAGACACAAGGAGGGTGGAGGACCTTCAGTATGCACGTCCCGGTTATTTGCAGTTCGAAAAGATAATGCTGACAGCCGGTGACTGCGTGATGAGCATGTTCTATAGATATCGTTAGCACCGCATGCTCCCGAGGATTGAGATGGAAGCTACATTGTTGAGATCGCCTGAAGATATTCTCAAGAGTTTGATATTATGTTTAGGTAGCATCATTATTTTGTAGTATCTTTATTTGTTGGAATTTAAGTTTAATTCATGAAAGTTTGCTGAAGATGTTGGTATTAAAGTGTCTTATACACATCGTAAAGATTTGCAGCAACCTTTGAAAAGTCAAAAGAATGTAGAGAACATAACTTGTATTTTACCAAATCAACTATATATGTTTTCACATTGAATTCACTTGTATAAGATGAGTGTGACGAAAGGGAATGTACCTCTAAGATGTTGTTTGTGCTTGATCATGCTCCTCTGTCACTTGAAACTTGTAAGTTGGCAGTGCAGTAGGATTAAGATCAAAATAATGTATTGGAATACATTCCTTTTTGTTACTACTCATCTTATATGAGGGAATTCGATGTGATAACCTATATAGTTGATTTGGTAGAATACACGTGTTGTGTCCTCTTCATTCTTTTGAGTTTTCAAAGGATGCTGCAAATCTCTACGATAAGCATAAGACATTTCAATCCCAACATTTTGAGCAAACTTTCATGAATATAATTTAAATTCAACATCATAATGATACCACATATTTATAGGGAGAATGTAATGTAACATAGATAAAATTAAAACTAAATAAAATTGTGTATTTTTTGAAATGATTTCGTGCACTTGTACAATTTTATTCGAATTTATTCAATATGCAACTTTATTCAAATTTATTCAATACACAACTTTATTCAAATTTATTCAATACCAAAATGTACCAAAATGCGCATTGTAACTGCCCGTTTTTAGCTAGAATTATTTATTATATGTATTTATGTGTGCTTAATTGCTTATGTGTATAATTGTGATGGGATTAGGGGATTTTTAGTTTATAAGGGTATTTTAGTCATTTTGGAGGTTAAGGGTATTTTGGTCATTTGGCGAGTAAGGGTAAATTAGTAATTTTATGGGAGGGTTATTTTTAGTACTTTAGTAAGAATAGATATTTTACTAAGTTACTAGTGAGTTGAGGTGATTATTTTGAGACGGTAATTATTCGATGTTTTGACGAATTAATGAGTAGTAGCTTTGAAGAATTTATTAGTGAGAGATTTAAGCCCATTATGGTTGCTAATAACGAAGCCCATTATGGAGGAGTATACATTCACAACTCTTAGGAGAAAACTAAGTTAAACAATTCATTCATTTTATTTCACAAACTTAGAGAGGTAGAGAGAGAGAGGAAGAACTTGGAGAATAGAAAAACTAGAGACTTGGGGCTAGAGAAGGAGATTGAAGCCATATCTAGTGACATTTGAAGCTTTGTGGTAAGGGGATAGATCCTTTCACTCAAATAAGCTATAATCTCATTTTCTACTTTTGGGTCATAAGTACTTTTGTGTGAATTATGATTTTGATGATTTTGAATTTCGATTTTCGTGCTCATAATTATGTGATAAATTTGAGTATGTGAAGTTTGTTGAAATCTTGTTGTGGGTGCTTAAATGTCATGGTTTAATTATGTTGAAATGTTAACTTTGAAGTTTTATCTTAAAATGATGAAAAATGATGTTGTTGAATCCTTATTTATTAATTTTATTAGGTCTGCAACACTTTAACCTAATATTTCCCTCTAATTTGCTGTATTAGGTTAACAATAATTTAACCTAACAAATTTCATATAAATAAAATGCATCGCACCAATTTCATTCCTATCCTATTGCCTTTTTTTTTGACAATATTTTGTATACTTATTTAATACTAAAAAAATGGATCGCACCAATTCCATTCCTATCCTGTTGCCTTTTTTTTTACACTCTCACCTTATTCTCCAAGTTATAGTGTTGCACGTCCAATCAATTAAATTTCATTTATCATGAAGTTGAACCGATTTTTATTTTTTTTAGAGGTGAAGTTGAAGCACTTAGTTTATCACATTTTAGTTTCGATATTAATTTTGTATTTTTTTTTACACTTATTTAATACGTTTACAAACAGAATACCCTAATTTCCATGCAAACTCGGCTACCCTAATCCTTATTTGTTAATTTTATTAGGTCTGCAGCAACTTACGTGTAACAATATAATATTGTATTCTTTTTATCTTTTTCTTTATAATTTTTTTTAAAAAAATGAGAAGATAATGCCCCAATAATATATTGTGATAAAATAATAGTCTTTAATTGATTAGATTTTCAAAACTAAAATGTAAAATTTGATAATAGTCTTTAATTATTGTATCTCTAATAATCTAATTTGCGTTTATTGATCGACCCATGATCTTACGGGTTAAAGATTATTCATTGGTCTCTATTATAGTCGACAAGACCCATGCGTCGCACGGGTTAAAAGTCTAGTTCATGATTATATGATATGAATGTTGTTGGATTGTGTTGATGATGATAATTCATGCATTGGGTGTTGATAAATGTGTTGTTGTGGTGTTTTTATGATTTTTGTGAAAATGGGTTAAAAGTGGAGAAGTTTAATTTTGATGAATTTGAGTGGTTTAATGGAGTTGTTATGATGAATTTAATTGAGAAGAATTTTTGTTTTTGATTATTATGTTTTGGTGAGGAATCGTTTGGGAGAAAATCGGGGTTTTGAGGTAAAAGCCGTTGTAAGCATTTTTGCGAAATAAGTCATTTTGAGTGATTTGGATTAAGTTGTTTTGGGTTAGAAAACTATATTTTGAGGTGAGTATTGACTATTTAAGTGTTTGGGATGAATTCGGTGAAATCAGAATCGATAACTGATTGAAGATCGGATTTTCCTTGCGCGCGAAAACCACGAAAACACACAGCCTGGGACCAAAAACACGCAGGCCTTGTGTTTCTCCTTGGACCATGCATGTTCCAGGGGCAAAATGTGCACGTTCGTGCACACGTTGTGTGGCCCGGAACGACGAATTCTTGTACTTCCAATGTTCCAAATGTATCCCCTGTGAGTTCCAAACACCTAAACCTAATGTATTGATGTATAATTGGACTTCTAGGTGTGCTTAAACATAGTTATTCATTAGAATTGAAATTGGTTTTGAAACAAGTTAAAAATGAGACGAACTTTGAGTTTTTGAGAAAATTAAAGAACCTTATCAAGCCAAAATGCTATGATTGATTACCCTAGATGTTAGATGATATGTATGGATGTTTTTAATGGTATGTAAGAACATGAAACTCTATTTTTGTGAATAAAATTGAAAATAGACGATTTTGGAAAATAGACAAACTTTACCGAAATAGAGTTTTATGATTTTCAAAACGTGTAAATGGATTGTATTCACGTCTATATGATGAAATGTTAATGAATAAATGATGATTTGATGTTTATTATGATGAATGTTATGATGTGATTATGAAACATTATTGTTTTCTTTGAGGTGATAGTTGATGATGATCATAATGATGACTTTAATGATGATGACGATTTAATGATGATGAATTTTTACATGCAAAGTGACGATAATATTGATGATGAACGCATGTATGAAAAATGACAATGTTGATAATGATGATTTTTTGGGTGAACATATGCATTATTGAGTCATATGTTCATGCATTCATAAGTTGTTGAGTGTGACATTTATATCCAGTGACGATGATTATGATATTTTGTATCTAGTGACGATGATTAGGATACTCTGTATCCAATGACGGTGATTATAATACTATGTATTCAATGACGATGTTTATGATACAGTTGTATCAAGTGACAATGATTGGTACCACATGCATACAGAGTCGTGTCTAAAGCGCATTGCGTGCATTAGATAATTGGTGAAACGTGTCATACTTGACTATGTGCTTGGTGATTGTGCGCATTGGTGAGACATGGTGATTATCTGCATTGATGAAACTTGGTGATTTATGTAATTGGTGAAATATGTGAATTTTTGCGGAGATGTGTACATGATGATGTTTGTTATTTTTGGTGATACTTGTACAATTGGTGATTTTAATTGATATGGTTATTTTGGTGATAATAATGAAGCGTGAATTATATGTGATTTGGTGATTTCCTTGATGACGATGATTTCCTTGTTTATACTTTTGAAATGATGAATTGTATTTGTTGAGTTGATTAAGCTAAATGAAGAATGAGGTGAGAAATTCTTCTATTGGTTGATGTTGTTAAGGTGTTAAGCTTTTGATGATGATTTTGATTAAAGAATGAATATGCTTGCTATGCTATGATAGAAATACGATAATATGATTTGTATTGGATTGAATATAATATTCATGTGATGTTAATATTCTAGGAGTGATGAGTTTGTTTTTGCGCTATGCATGAAATCCGTGAATGCTTATGTTCGATTATATTTTATTTGAGGAATATAATCTAACCTCTGGTGGTCGTTTGGTTGACGGTCTGCCTATTTGTATGAATTGGTAGACAACTTTCAGGATTAGTTGCTTTGCCTTTGCTTGTGAATATGTTTGAGGACTAGCTTTGGAGCTACATCGTCTCTTTTCTTTGGAGTCTTAGTTTATGGCTCTGATTAGGGCGTCAGTCGTTTGTCGTTTATATTTTATGTCTTTATGAGATTTGTTACTCATTATGTTGAGATTGAAGATTTTATCTGGTGATGTATTATGATATATGTGACATGACTATTTTGGAGATTTTATTATTTTTTGATGAGATGTTATGATATTATTCTGTTGCGAGTTTTGAAAAATTGTTTATGCATGTTTTGGATTAATTGAAGATGTAGCATCTAAACTCTTTGTATGATTGTATTATTCGCGTGATTTATCACTTTAAGAGTTTAGGGTGTTACACGCATCATATAAAAAAATATAAAAAAAAAAAATCCAAAAAACCAAGACATTACAAGCCATTACATTAGTCCTCGACAGTTCCTGGGGCACCTTCTTTTGGTTGAGGACCAAAATAACAAGTCCATCCTCTCCTCCTTAGCTTGGAATGATTGTACACCGACAACTTCGAATTGCTTTTTATTACGGAACAATCGCATTAGATTCCGTGCCATGTCACAATCGATTTTGCTTCTTCTCACCCTCCTTTTTCATTTGAACATCACCCTAATTCTGAGATATATCTACACAATGTAAAAATTGGAGATCAAAACCTACTCTAATCCTAAAAATTCAACCACAAATTCCTAACAATTTCAAACAATATATAACAATTTCTACAACAATTCAATCAATTCTACTCTAATCAACAATTTCTATTCTAATCAACATCTAACAATTCAATAAAAAATCAAAAATGAAAAAAAACCTAAATATGTGACTATTTATCCAAAAAAATCTAACAATTCGATTAAAAAAACCAATGCAATATGATAATAAGAACTTACTTGATTTTGGGATTGTAATTGGCATTGAATTGTTTAAGCTTGGAGAAAATCGCAACAATGAAACTCAAAACCGCAACAATGGAGTTTTGGAAATTTCTATGGCGTTGTTCTGTCTTTATAACAAAACCCGACATGAGTTAACTCACGCTGACTTAAGTCATGTGCTGAGCGTGACTTAAGTCACGTTGGGTTATACACCTGCGCGAGTTAACTCACCTAGGAGTATTTTGGGGCAGCACTTACGTCACATAGAATTGGTGACATTGATGACATTGACCAGCCATAATGTTACAAGTGTCTTTTTCTCTCTTTTACAAGGATTGTGATATTGTGATTGACCAATATCACTAATTCTATGTCACACAAGTACTACCCATATTTTAAGCAGTTCAGTCGGGAGTGAGGTTTTTTTGTTGGGAGGAGCAACTTTCCTACTTTTTTCTTCCTTAAATTCGGTCCAACTCTCCTCAATCTATTGGACTATATATATATATATATATATATTTTGGTAGTGGCTGGTGTTTGAACCCCGGACCTTGCATATTTTATGCATTGTCCCAACCAACTGAGCTAAGCTCATGATGACATTGAACTATATATTTTTAAATAAAAAACATCTTTTTTCCCTTATTTTTTTTAGAACAACCAGGTGAAAATCCATAGAAGACCATTTATGAAAGATTTTTTTTCTTCAAAAAAACACCCTCTAAAACAACATAAACGACAAAACCAAAAGATTGAGTTTTACCCTTTTCTTTTTACAATCGTAGGAGCAGAGAGAAGTCCGAGAGATTCAATAGTAACGGTAAGTGTCTTCTTACCCTTTTCTCTCTTGCTTTATTCAAACTAGATTGATGACCCGTACGCCACACGGGTCTTATGAGCTGAAATACCTATTTAATTATTTAATTTCTATTTAAATAAATAATTGTTTGAACCAATATTTAGGAACCAAAGATGATAAGCCTAAGAGAAAATTAAAGTTTATGGGAAGTGGACAAATTGAGATAAGAAATGGGCAGTGGTTTTAGAAGTTTGATGATAAGGTGTAATTAATGAAAGATTAGTGTCGTGAGATTAATGCACAGGTCCTATCGACTATAATAAACATTAATAAGTTATAATATATATATATATATATATATATATATATATATATATATTATTTATTTTTCATTTTGGTTTTAATCCTCTAATTCTCAGAAAAAAGATACATCGATAATTCAAAGTTCGACTGTGAGATAAATAAAATCATACCAAGAACTTTTTCACCCAAGAATCGAACTCAGGTCGTTCATCTGAAAATTCATCCTTTGAAGAAGCGCATTATGTACATTAATTTACTCACATAAAAACTTTATTAAAAGTATTAACAATCACAAACAATCTATAGTTCTTCCAAAAAAACAAATTGCTGAAATTAATTTAAAAAAATGAAGGAAAAATAGAAGGACATAAATCTACAACATGAGCTATCTTCAAAAAAATAATAAGAGATCATGTTAGAGTAAAAGATTAAAATGACTTGTTGGAATGTAAAATACATATCTACAAATGAAAGCCAGTGTGGGTTTCTTTGTACTCAATAAAATACTTAATATTGTCTTACAATAATAATACAGTGATATTAATTTACAATCATATTCATCATGAAATATTTTACTCAACATCTTCATGTCTCTCTTGAACATTGAACATTCTCGTGTGAATTCTTTTCTTTATCTTGATCGCATAGTCTTTCAAGCCTTTCCAAAGTTCAAATGATGAATTGGTACATGTATGTTATTCTACAATGCACCACAACAATGACACCAAGGTCGCTACACGTACTGCGGAAAAATACAAAAGAAAAAGAACTGGCCATAAACATTACCTTTTACAAAAATGCCTGTTCTAAAAAAAAAATTACCTTTTACAAAAATCCAGATCATTGCTTGCAAAAACTACTTTCTTTTGAACTTGTTCATTCGATCTTGAGGATGTAGGGACCTCATTTGAGAGGGAGGGGGAAAATATAGAGTCTTTTTAGCATATTTTTTTCAACTGATGAATGAACATGGTACATACATGAACAAATCACACATACCTCTACTTTAAACAATATTTAGATTTTTCACCTCATGTTTGTTAGTTGTTAACTTGCTATATCCATCACTTTCATCATATCTTGAATAAGCAAACCTAATCAAAAACTCAAATGGAGGATTCACAAAATTTAAAGGATTGAATGGAAATGTAAACTTATTAC
>Ga0315914_1006749_pt1 | contig 16144 bp, 7 predicted proteins | sample MpolenodulesMG_FD_203920 | JGI IMG/M metagenome (GOLD analysis project Ga0315914, IMG submission 203920) | Medicago polymorpha root nodule microbial communities from Los Angeles, California, United States - elongated nodules | ecosystem: Host-associated > Plants > Roots > Nodule | place: USA... | reverse complement strand
ACTTTTTTTTTTTGGATAAATAGTTTTTTGTCCCAAAGTGCACATAGCCGTCACAAATCACAATGATCCTTGATTTGGTATTAAATACAAAATATTCCTTAATATTGACACCATCAGTTTAGTGTTAGAAACATTTGTTACGGTCCTTCAAAAAAAAAACACTTGTTGCGAGATGATAAATATTTTGAGCTGTTGTACAAAAAATGTTTTGGCTCACAAGGTAAATGATGTGACACAAGACTAAATTAAAAGTAACCCAAAAATCACTTTATTAGTAACCATTGGATATCTCTCATTCTTCGTCTGAAGCAAACTTTGTCTTTTCTCTTCACATTCCATTAGAAAACCAAAACCACCACCATTGTCGCGCCTCCACATTGTCAAGGACCTAATTGATAATAAATGTACAATGTCAGGGGACCTAATTGATAATTATTGTCAGTTATTTGGTTGATGAGACGTCGTCAACGTTGAGCCGACGAGTGGGCTGTAGTTATTCTAGCTCGGCAGAGAGAGTCGCTTGTCCTACGTATGCTTAAGAGACTTAAGGAAACATAGCTACGTAGTTCTCTTTGTATTTTGGCGATGTGGGGAAGAAGAAGTCACTGAATTATGGAGGTGTGAAACCTCTTATTTATATAGTTGGACATAGGGGGTAGTGGATGAAGGAGTGGGGAGTTGGTGGAGAGTATTGGACAAGTTAGCGTGGATCATGAGGTGCTCACTACTCCACCTCCCCTAGACTTAGTCAAAGCCCCATGTGTTTCAAATGGGAACTTAGGCCCCGTTTGGTTTGAGCTTATTTTGAGCTTATGAAAAATAGCTTACGTAAATAAATAAGCTTTTATTTTAATTTATAAACTCTCACTAACGAAAATTGTATCTTCATAAACGGGTTTTTCATAAACTACTTTAAAAACTTATAAATAATACATAAAAACTTATTTATTTGCATAAGCTGTTTTATATAAGCTCTAAAATAAGCTAATCCAAACGGGTCCTTAGTCAAAGTGCCCGTGTTTCATGTGGGTCCTTTACCACCGTACCTTTTCTATATGCTGGTCTTGCTCACGTGGCAAGCACGAGTTTGACTCCCTTATAAACACTCAGGCTGTTATGTGTTTTCCACACAATCCTAGTATGCCGACATTAAATTATTATGACGATACACGAACAAACATCTTAACAAACGAAAACTACTAATACTATATATATACACACACACACACTACAAAACTGTCATTTCATAATCACTATCAATAAGTTTACAAAAGAACAATTTTGACCGATAACGGCCATTTAAAATTTAAGATATGTATTTGCGAATTCAGAAAATTATGGGCTATTTTAAAACCAATCTATTGAGAATCATTGTCAGAGATATTTTGTTGGTCAAAAGTTTAGGAAGAAGTGTTTCTTTCATATGATCTTATGATTGTTACCTTGTCATTTTTCAAACCAAACTCTATTTATGCAAAAGTATTCCTCCTCTTGGCTATCCAGCTACTTCTATTACATTCTATGCATGTTTACTATGATTTTGCTAAAGTTGAAGCTCTAAAGTGTAGTTTTTATAAAAAAAAAAAAAAATCCTGATAGCTCGCCTTGATTATTTCAACTCACTATTGATGCAAAACATACAATTTCTCACTCAACCATTGTCACCAAAACATGCACTCTGACACTCTGACACTCAACCGTTGTCACCAAACACCCTCCGTTACCATACACTTCTATTACCTTAAAAAGTATCAGCATAATTATTGTTTTCCCATTTCTAAATAGAGTAATGATATTTAAACAACTTTTGAAACAACTTTGTTGTTCTCCTCATTGGTCAAAACCAATAGAGAGAGATAAAGGAAGAGAGAGAATAAGAAGACATTGTGAGTATGAGAGAGAAAGGTGTACAAAAATGGTTGTACAAATATCATTTCTCTTCTAAATATATTGAAATTAATACAATCAAATAGAAAATAGTAAAATAAAACAAAACTATATTCAAACATGTCCTGCTTTGAATGTTTGACTTTTAAATGTTTACGAATTAATCCAATGTCCACAATGTTGTGAACATGCTTCTCGAATAAGATTATCTCCAATTGGCGAGAGATGTAAATTTACCGAATAAGAGTATACTCGTGCACAAAGTAGCGTTATAACTAATAATCACAAAAAAAAAATATGAATACTTCATATCATTGCTGATTTTCAATCTATAAAAACATAATCACAAATCATGATATCAAATCTTGAAACTTCATAGCAACAAATTTCCCCTTTAGAGACGAATGTGGAGATCACTATATAGAAAGACCTTTCTCCATCCACTCACTCCAACAAGATTTTACAAGAAATAAAATCAACAAATCGATTTAATGTTTAGTATACCTTACTTCTAGTATACCCAAAATCTGATCTCACCTCTTCATTGTAAAAATATTTTATCCCTCTTATATAACATATATGGTCTACTCATTGGTCATAACAAGCCGGCCTCAAAGAGATTCCTTCGTCTCAAAGTCTCATCAACAAGCTTGAATGTCTTCTTCACAACCTTCTGATCAAGTGCAGTGGTCCTATATATCTTAAACACGCGGTCTACGCTATCCGGAGCAGTGTTCTGGAAATATGATTCCTCAAATTTTTTCTTCACAAACCTGAAAGAAAAGAGTTTGTCCATGTTAATTCTTCGGTGCGCTGGACTGCTGGTTATGAAAATCTAATTCCTATGAACTTATAGTGGTACCACTTTCAAGGTAGGTAAGAAATCATGACCTAATTTATCATTGTCTAGTATGAATTAACTTCTAACTATATGAGCTTCTCGAGAGACTCTAGATCTAAAAACTATATGAGCTTCTCAGTTAAAATAAGTTATTGGTTTTTCACTAATAAAAAAGTAAGTACTAGTTTACAAATGCTTAGGAAGAAGTTAGATGAGAGAGTTATTGAAAAATTTCAAATGCAGAAGTTAATTTCTATTTATATAATATGCTATTCTAAAGAACTCGTAATTATTACAAGAATCTTTTATTTTATTTTTGTGAAAAGTTGATCCAAGCTTCAACGTGAGTATGGGGCAGTTCATATGGACTTATTTAAGTTTATCTGCTAGTATAAGCACTTCTGAGACTGTTTCGGATGAAAATAGCTTGTGACATGGCAATGAGCTGTTTTCAATTAATTTCCATAAACTATTCAGAATAGCTAATGAAACAGCTTATAGCTTACATGAAAACTATTTGACTTCATTTCATCATTTGTTATAGAAATAACTTATTCATTAACATTTATATGATAAGCGCTTATGCTATAAGTGCTAAATTAAGTTGTTTATCGGAACAGGGCGTGAGTCTTCAATGGCTCGTGCTATAAATAAGTTACTTACTCGTATGCATGTTCAATCTCTTGTTTCCCGGTTGACACTGGCTGGTAGTCTTTGAACCACTCACATACATTAAGTGGGACCTGCACAATACAAAACATTAGACTAAAACAAAAATAGCCTCCACCATTGACAAAGTGTATGAGGTTAGGCTGGTTCTTACATCCAGGATCTTCTTCTCAAATATGTCAAACTTGTTCAAAAATAGCATGAAGGATGTTTTCTGTGTAGAAAAGAAAGACATGAGATAGGCCGCCAAAACCTGAACTATTAGTGAAGAATGAAGCTGTCGACAAGTATCATATAAAGGAAACAAGAAAAAATGAAATAGGAAATTTTCCATATAACTGTATCAGATGTTAAAGTGAAGAAAAGGAAACCTCAAAACATTGTTGCTTCAGGACCCACTCAAAAAGTTCTTTTGTCTCCATCATTCTGTTCTTGTTTTCATCCTCAAAAAGTGTTTGATCATACCTGGAAGGCAAGTGAGATGTCAACAAATTCTCCAGCTTTGCACATTTTGTAATTAAATGATATCCTTGCCAATGATATCGAAGGGATACACAATAATTTGTTCCCTCACTAGCATGAAATATTTTGAGCACTAACGTTTTAATTAGTGACCAAAAGAAAAACTTCATCTGGATTCTTTAACCTTTTGATTTGTTGCGCAATTAAATCAAAACAGATGCACATTTAAGAACGCAATATATGTTTTTGAGATTTGTTAAATTCATATTAAAATAGAGTCAAAAGGTGGACCATACTCGCTAATTGCAACACAGAATATTACAGCTGAAACTCCTTCAAACAGATGGATCCATTTCCTCCTCTCATTTCTCTGGCCACCAACATCAAACAGTCTATAGACTTCACCACTTTTCTTGTTTTCTCCAACAGGGCTGTCAAAATAACAGACATAACAATTATGTGGTTGTGCAAGGGGACAGTATAATCATAGAGTAACAAGATCACACCAAGCTTCAAATAATGAAGGTGGCTAGACTCACTTGAGTAATGCAGAAAATGATTCTAATATATTTCAAAGTTGTAGATAGGATACAAACACTAATTCATTTAAATATACTATTATAAATCTAATGGGCCTGACTAATGACCTAAATACAGTTCTTACAAATAATTACGAAAATACATTTTTTATAACAAGAGTGACACGGGATGTAAGGTTGGTTTGGTGGCTGGGGTGGAGGAGTTAAGAAGTGAAGCGATAAAAGGTCAAAGGTTCAATCACCACGGACATCATAATAATACTAACAATTACAACATCTGTCGTTTCAACAAAAAAAATACAAGAATAACATACACAATAAGACCGATATGCCTTGTCCTTCCTACCAGAATTTATGGAAATGATCATTTGACAAATATATAAAATAATGAAGAAAAAACTTAAAATGTTACTAATCGTAATAATCTTTTAACACTAAGATAAAACTTAATATGTTTTATCTCGTTAAGACTAAGAAAACCGGCCCAAATCTTGCCAAAGAATTCAGGAAACTAACACTCACCTGAATCATAAACTTCAAATTCAGTACATATCCAGCAACCTTAATCATAAACACACGACAAAAAGCCAGACAAAAGACAAAAGAAGAAACAATGACACATAGAGGAAGCTTTCAACAAGAAGAGACAATAAACTAAACAAGATAGCAAATCATGATCCTTTGAAACACAGCATAGAGAAGAAGGAACACTGGACCATTCCTTTATTGTGAAACTTGAAATTCGCAAGTCGGCAGGTCAACTTCTAGAATCATGTATTTAGAATTCAATGTGGGATACATATCAAGTTAACTCGTTGTAAAACTCCTTTTTGGTCAGACAACACCAGTGTTTAAAGGGTTTACTACACACAACATACTGTTTAAAGAAAGTGAATAAATGACAGGAAACTAAGTAATACCAAAGGCCAAAGGGCCATTTTTTTCCGAGGAATAAGCATATCAAGAAGAGATCAAAATGGCGACAGGAATAACCGAATAAGCGTTTCTCTGAGTAATTTCAGTATGACAGCTAAAGATGATCGACATGTTTACCTGAACTGAATCTCTACAACACCAGTGGTACGAACTCTTGCAAGCAACACATCCTCCTGAAATAACAGAGTGACAGGTTTAGTAGATTCATGACAATCATTTCAAATTGTATGAATATATGACTACGGAATGAAATTAAAAATTTAGTGAACTTTCAAGAAATGTTCTGTATTTAGTAAGCTTTCCCTCTAATACTCTTATTCCTATTTCTATCTTGTCTTATGAATACATTCATCTATCATAATTCTCATCTTTCCAACATTGTGCTTAATTTAAAATGAATGTAAAAAACAATAGTATGCTAAATCTTGGATACCTTTGTTGGAACATAATTAGCATCAGACAGCCTCTGCAAATTTTCCATGAAATAATGGGTACAATCTGGAACTTGGAGCTCATTACCACGGGCATATGTTTCCTACAGAAAGTATAACATGCAGTTTATACTAGACATTAACTGATACCGAAAAACAACGAAGGAATAAGCAGCACAGCGAAAGTAGTAAAAGCAATCAAAGCATGACATTTAGCTACCTGAATTGCAGCATCCTTCCACAGACTCTCTATTTCTTGTGCAAGTTCCTTAGTGAGACGGGGGTAATCAAGCCTGCCTCCAATTTCTGATAACTTTTCGCCAATGTCCTGTCAGGAAAATTAAGAGTGTGTGTTTTGAATTAAGAATAAAGTTCTTAAAAGTTTGACAAAAAGCAACAGATTCCACACAAAACAAACAAACAAAAAACCTATATACAATTGGTTGCTCTACAGTTCTTTATAATAAATAGTTTTAACAGAGACAGTAGCATTGACCTACCTTATTTTCACTGGATATAACATACTTCGAAAAATCAACATCATTCTGAGAAAACTCTTTCGATCCGTCATGAAGTAACTGTAGAAACAAGTCAAGTACATAATAAGGATGACAGTTTACAAAATCAGCTCAACCAAAACACAATTCACAGAAAACTGTAACTACAAACAGTGGACACTGCAAACACTTCATTTTTAAGAGAAAAAATAATCAACACACCCTTTCCAAGTATTGCGTACTTTTATTGTCTGATAGACATTAGCATGAATGACTGGTAGGTAGCTTTTTAGCTCTGCCTCATCAAAGCCAGTTTGAAATAAAAGTTTTATCTGCATGTTACAGACAAACAAATATCAAGAATCAAGTACACACACAATACTAAGATATGGAGAAAATGCATTTTCTTACCTGCTTAAATATAGTGGACTTCCCGGACTCTCCAGCTCCTAAAGAAAGGGATCGTTGATAAGTTTAAATAAGTGCACCATAAAAATAATAAAAGCAAGCAAGTATCAAAATGAAATATTATTGCATAAATGATTCAATCAAATGAGTATGCAAATATTCGCAGGAAAATGATAGATGACTTAAAAGAAGTCATTACGATAAATAAAGAAAATCTAATATCCTGTTTGATCAGTTATTCCAAATCCTAAAAATATGAGCATACAAATAGTTTCTTCAATCATCAATACTAAAAATCTTTCAGCTGTAAATTTTATTTGAAAAATTGGAGGCAGCAGTGATCAACTCATGAGTCAAGGTCAGAAGCTTGATACCATATCAATAACCAACTATCCCAAAAGCTCAGGCTACTAGATGAAAGCTCGCAAATGGTTTTATATCAAAAATACATATGGAAATCAAGTAACCCTCAATCGGAAGTTGAATACACTTTTTCTATAGTATAGTAAAACACCTTATGCTGCAAAGATGACAGTTTTCTCCAACTGGGAGACAAAAAAAATAACGAGAGCATTGTGTGTTTGGAAACAATTCATTTCCTGCACAAACTACTTATGAACTCTCGGTATCCGGGTTGGGACTAGCTTGCAAGGTGAGGAATGTTTCCCACTTATATAATACATTGCAGGTCATTTCTTATCTAATGTGGAGCTCTCATCACACACCCGTCATGTCCAAAACTGGACATCCAGAGTGTGACCCAAACAACCCGAAAGCAGGTGGTCCAATGGATCTTGGATAGGCTCTGATACACTTGGAATTCAGGTTATGCCTAATTCAATCCTACTAAACCGGTTTGTAAGACGAGGGATGCCTCTCACTTATAAACACATTTTCAGCTCATATATCATCTAATGTGAGACTCTCAGCATAAAAAGATAGACATTCCTTCAAAATCTGGCAAGTGTTATCATTTATACATTGTAGATTCCAAAATGGCAAAGTTCAACTTTATAATGTAAACGTGAACCATTAAGCATATAAGACTGAGATAAAAAGACAATTGTCCAATAAAATGTACCTAGCAGTAGAAGTTTCTGAATATGCTTTTCAGCCTTTGTTTCTAACTCTATTCTTCTTTCAATTTCTGCAGTCTGTAAATGCATGTAACCTTGATGAAATATAGCACTTGCGTATTATTAAGAACTTAAAAAGTATGTACTCAATTGAGTATAATTTACCTGTGCATTTTCTTCAGTGTTGGCATCATTATAACGACGACTTTTGCTACAGAGTAAGCCCATATTTTCTGCTACAAAACACAGCATAGAAGATGATTAGTCAAGCTCCAGCAGTAGTGTGTACATGCATTAGTGGGCATGATTTAACCTAATAAGGGAACTAGTATAGTGTCAGCAGCGCCAGAAAACAAAAAGAAACATCTGCCACTTTGGGTTTGAAGTCGGCGATTATTCTTTTTTTTTTTTAACTCGGTATCCGACCCAAAGACCCGACCAACTAATCCGGGGGACCAATCCCTCAGTCCACTAGGGGCCTGATTGAAGCCAAAGCAAAGCTCTGAACGGACTGGTCCAACACAAAAACTAAACTATATCATTTGAAGTTATGAATGTTAAATATCTCCAAACAAAAGGAAGAAAAACAAAGCCCTTTCAAATTATTCTAAAACCATAAGCATGCAAACTTAACAAAATAGTTAAAGAGAATAAATAATACACTCCAAATTGGAACCCCAAGTCCCCAACCAAATGCAAAATCACAAAAACAAAAAAAAATATTAAAAAAAAAGCCAACTATTATGCTAAATTGCTAACATCTCGATCTACATATGCAACTGCAAAATCAACCCCCAGCAAAAAAAAATTAAAATTAAGACAACCCAGATAAAATTTCTCAATAAAAGATGGATCTTGAAAGAGAAATTAAGAATGCAACATAAAAAAAGTAGGTTACCTGAGAAGGGTCTTGTTGTTAAACTAGATTTGAGTGATGAATTTGAGATGAAGCTAAAAAGCAAGTTCAGTTTTCTTCAGGAGTAACACAAGAAGCATTAACAATAATAATAACATAAAAAAACAATAAAAGTTTGTTAATTTTAAGGTGATAATAATAAAAAATAAATTAAGATTAAGATACTAGTTTGGAGTTTTTGAATATAGTGTAGGTAATAATGAGTACAAAAAAAAAACATGTGTGGTGGTGGTTGTTGAAGCTGGTAAAAAATGAAAAAGAATGAGAAAAATGAGGGAATGAAAAAAATGGGGTTAAAGAAAAAGAGCGCCGAAAGGTGATTCTGGTAAGGCTTGTTCTTGTTCTTGTTTGGTTTTGGTCAAAGATTGGAAAAAGACAGGAACATACATACACACAGGTCAGCAGTGCTTTGCTGTGTGAATGACAACACTTTTCTATGTATGTGTCTTGTTGGAAGAACACACACACCACCACTTGTACTTTCTTTACACTTTTATTTTATTTTTTACTAAATTACATTAGGGTTTTTAATTATGAGGTTCGTAAATCGTAATAAGTTGATTCTATAAGTTATTTTGGTCACACTTTAAGTTTGTAAATATTTTTAATTTAATTCTTCTATTAACTAAAACTATGATGGGGTAGAGTGATTAAAAACGTTTACAAACTTAAATGATTTATGGTGACCAAAATCACTTAAATGACTAATATGTTACAAACCTCAAATTTAAAGGACTTATGCATGATCAAAATAACTTAAATGAACAATCTATTATAAACTTCAAACTTAAAGAACCTTTGATATAATTTAACCTTATTTTTTTCTCCAACTCACACACGTAACTGTGAGATTCTCGAAGTTAAATTTAGATGTAGATATTTAGCTTAATAACATTGATATTGTCAATTAAACCTTGTTTTATGAGTGTGTTTCGTATTTTGCCTTCAACGAAATTTAAATTTTTGTGATGTTTGTATTTTTATCCAAATTTTTTTTTACATTTGTTATCTATATAAATAAATAAAAACCTACATGCTAGTCTTTAAAAAATAGCATGTGACTCTCATTACATTTCAAATACTCAAAGGAGGATCTCATCTTGTAGAATTATTGACAATAGTGCGATGATTGTCAGGCTAGCAAAATTGTAGAATTTGATCTAAAATGTGAGTTGTTCGATTTTAAAAAAGAAGAGTTAAATATATTTTTTATCTCTGTAAATATATCAATTTTTCATTTTAGTCCATTTAAAATTTTCTTTCAACTTTTATTGCCTATAAAATTTTCAATCACTACATTTGGTTCCTATTTTTTTAGTAAATTTTTGTATTTTTTAATAAAATGTGTAGAATATTGTAAAAATATCTTTAAAAAAATTGAATTTTTTAACAAAACATAAATTAAATATGAATTTTTAACCACCAAAATATAAAAATTAATGTTTTGTTAAAAAATTATAATTTTTCTTGGGAGAGGTTCTTATAATATTATAAATTTTTCTGCAAAATTTTATTTAAAAATATGAATTTTACATATGAGTTTACTTTAAAGGAGGGACCAAAAGTGAAGATGAAAAAATTTGAGATTAAAAGTTGAAGAAATTTTTTAGAATGACTAAAATGAAAAGTTTTTATATTTATAGGAACCAAAAACGTTTAATTCATGTGATTCAAAATTAGAGTAAATATAAAATAAAAAAAATAGATCAAACACTAACAAATGTTTTTTTTTTTACAAAAAACACTAGCGAATGTATTCAATAATCTAAGTTGTATTTGTTTGAATAAATATTTGAAGGCAACAAATATCGTATTTGATCTCTCAAGAATAAAATATTGTGTTTATTGTTTTGTTTTGTACTCAACTGATCCAATATACACTTTACGACCAAAGCATTCTGGATGCGGAGGGTTATTCAAAGTAAAAGATGCATGATCTTATTCTTCTATGTACTACAAGTCTTTGTCTTCTTCTTTTCTTTGACTCTCTTTCAAACCACATTTTTCTTTCTTGATTATTTAATGTTGAATTACTCTGCCCATATTTGACTCAATTATGGTGTTAAAAGCTTCCACTTTTGCAAATATGATTCTCCATCAATAGCTGAACAGATGTGAGAATATCACCAAATAATCTTTTTTTTTTGACAGACACCCACCAAATAATCATAATCCATAAAAACGACAATTTATACGGGTCAGATTATCGAGAAATATTTGGTCGTGTGTGTATGTATGTGTGTCTATATATATATATATACTCTCTCCGGTCTCAAATATAAGAAATGATTCTTTTTTTAGATTCATTGAGTAATTAATGTATCTGTTTTACAATGTAGACCAGATACATTAATTACTCAATGAACCTAAAAAATGAATATTTTCTTATATTTGAAATTGGAGGAAGTAGATATATATTTTTTTTTTAAGTAAGGTATTACTTTTGACACATTTTTGTATACTTGATATAAAAATGTTGTAACCAAAAAAATATTGATATAAAAATGGTATTATATAATTTATCTACCGAAGTTTGATTAGATTTTTGGTCTCCTGTTAGCAAAAAATAAAAAGAGTTTTGGTCTCCAACTTTTATTTTGATCTTTTGTATATTAATTAAAAAAAACGTTCCTATACGATACAGTCATTGTTTTAAGAAGTTAAAATGAAATATATTACCACACAAAAAAAAACTTTGCTTAGCACAAGGTGTGCCAAGGTAAAATTCATAAGTTTAATTTAATGATACAACAAAAATTTAAACATGAGACCAAAAAAAAATTAAACATGAGAACGAACGAGAGCAAAAACTCATCGTCTGAGCAAAGTAAAGGGCTAGACCACTGGTGTCGATACCCAAAAGTAAAAGTAACATTTTTTGCTTTTAACCACCAATAGGATATACGCTTAATCTTGTCTAAAATATGGTGGACTGAGTCTTCCTTATCCTTAAATAATCTATTATTTATCTCTTTCCAAATTGCCCAAATCACTGTGAACAAAACCGGTTGCATAAACGGACGCCATAATTTAGAATTGTTTGTTGATTGACCAAACTGAATGAAATGGTCTGAAACAAGAAACGAATCCACGGAAGAGAAACTGATCCATTAACGAACAAAATACCATAAAGTGTCGAAGAAAGAACAACCAAAAAACAAATGATATGTTGATTCAGTTACACCACAGCCAATCACATAAAGATGTGAATCATGATGGATAATACCTCTGATGAACAAGTTATCCTTAGTAAGAAGCATATTTCAAAGAGGACGTCAAACAAACAATGACATATTTAAAGAAACAGCCTTGCAATCGTTATTTCGATCTCATTCATCACAAAATATAAATGTTACATTATTTCGATCTTCTCCATCAAACTCTAACTTAATACAGATAAAATAATGAACAGGTCTTCCTGAATCATAAGACTATGATCACATATTTTAGGTACACTCATAAAAAAATAAAATGTAAAATTAATTTTGTTTTTAAAATAATCAAAAGAATAAAAAATAGAACTAATATTTTGTGAGTATACAGAAGAGATTTATATTTTTTTTTACACCAAAAAAAGAGATTTATATTTTTTTTATAGAAAAAAAATTAATTTTTGGTTAATGTAGAGTTTACCACTACTATTATGTTTGGTTAATGCTCTATTATACAAATACAAATATTATACAACCATTCCTTAAAAAAAAACAATATACAACCATATTATATAGTTCCCCTAAAAAAAGTATGAGAAATGATATTTGTACAACCATTTTTTGATAATTTTTGTGACAACTTCTATTGCTTTGATTTTTGTGTTAATACTTTTTTCATTTATAAAATTTTGATTGTCTTAAAAATTGTCACATAATTAGTTGTTCAAATAACACAACTAAAAAAAGCATACGATCATATTATACAGGGGGACCAATATACTTGCAAACAATAAACCAAAACAACAAAATGACAGATGGACTTGGCATAAGTAAATGTGTATGGTTCTTCTCGTCCCTAACGAGTGAAATGGCAACCTGATTAATACAAATTTGAAAAGAAAAAAACTATGAAAAACAAATATAGATATTTCAAAACTCAACTTATATTTATTTTATTTTATTTTATTTTTGTTGAATTGACATTGATCACATCTCACTCATAAGAAAAATGACGACTACAAGTTTCTACTTCTGAAGGGTGAAATCGATTGTTGTTGATATTTAAATAATTTAAAATGGTTTTATACATGGTCATTTGATCATTTTTCTTCATATTTTTTTCACTAAAACATAAACTATATTCATTCAAACAAATAAAGTTCATTAATATAGCAAAAATTCAATTTTGCTAAAAACAAAATGATTAATTTACAAATAAACTCACAACATATTGGTTAATAACATAAAACGACAAAATGCATAAACCTACATATATGTTTATATTCAAATGTTCGAAATAGTGATATTTCTAAATTTGTAACGTCGATGACGTCAAGACCATTGATTAAATGTGCACTACATCAAATCTAATCTTTCAACTTGAATCAAATGAATTGGATGTTGATATTTTTAAAGATGGCATAACTTCTTTTCTTTTTTTTGAAAAAAGGGATGGTTTAACCATGTTAACCCATAAGGGAGGTGTATGTTTTTTCCTACCTAGAGAAGATGTGAGCATCTTCTAATAAAATTTCAGGAGAGAAATGTAATTTTCTCTTTTTGTTGAAATCCTTATTTATTAATTTTGTTAAGTCTGCAGCAACTTAACCTAATAATTTCCCTCTGTTGTTGTACACTTGTTTAAGACGTTTACAAACAGAATACCCTAATTTTTATGCAAACTCGGCTACCCTAATTTCCATGCAAACTCGGTTATAAATAGCAAACCCTAAATTGTGTTCCTTATTTATTAATTTTGTTAGGTCTGCAGCAACTTAACCTAATAATTCCCCTCTAAAATGTTGCATTAGGTTAGCAACAATTTAACCTAACAAATCCCTTACTCTTTAATCTTATGAGGTTTGCAACAACTAAACCTAGAAAATTCCCTCCAAATGATCTGTATTAATTGCTAAGTGTTAACCCTAACTAGAATTTTGACCCGTGCGACGGGTCGAATTTAATTATATATATATATATATATGTGAATAAAGTATATCATATGGAAACTTAGATGTTAAAGTCGTATAATATAATTTTATTAAAATTGACATATTTTATTATAAATTACAAAATACTTCTATATAGACCACATTTAAAGTTATAGTAGTATTTTTACCCTATTCACCAATTATCAATATCTTCAATCATTCTCTTGAATAAACTCTTAAAATTGCAACATATGATTGATCATAGAGAAACACAGACTTTGGTAGATATATATACATATATATATATTTCACTTTTAGGTGTGTTTAAAAGGTTTGTCTAGGATAGACTTTCTAAACACCGGTCTAATTGTGAATTTTTATTCACTTTTAATAAAATAAAATTAATAATAATAAAAAGGAAGAAAAAATCGCACACTAACAATTGCTTGAAAGTTGGACTAAGAAAACACATAAAATGTCTTTTGTGCATAGCAACTCAAATGGAGCTTTACCAATTAGCCATAACACACCAGCCTAAGGTTTCTCACTCATAATACATCACCACTACACCCTTGACACAATAAAAAAACAATTAACTTTAATCTTTCAAGGAGGAGCCATCACACATTTTCCATGACAATAAGCCGAATACACCAAATCTGGATTAGTGAATCACCAAGATGTGTTATACCAATCTGGAAAAACAAATTAAACATGACAATAACAATGTTGCATTTCAATGTTGGATTGCACAGATATGCAACAGCGTCCCCATTATATTCACACCATGATACAAAATCACAACAGCAAGATACTCCAGGGTATAATTAGAAAAAACTTATGTATAACTTCACAATGCGTCTAGCTAGCTCGTGCAAATAGAAGGAGACAAATTAAGAATTGTGCAGCACATGAAATTATAAAGGCAACATATGCTCTACCAAAATGTTGGAAGATTAAGGCATAAAAAACCATATCTCCGGAGCTAGGAAGCATACAAAACAAACAAATAAGCATTAGAAAAAAAATGAAATAGAGAAGTAGATAGAGGACTGTTTGAAGATCTCCTCTCAACCCAATAGGTAGATTTACGCAAATACATTTTTTTCTTTCTATTTTAGACAACATTGTCAAACTAACACACCCTTCATATATAAACAAAAAAAAAAATCACAAATATAACATTCTATTTACCTTATCACACTCTTGTTAAATAAAATCCACTTTTAATCTTTATTGCACATGCCATTCCAAGTGTTGTGCATGAATATATTTCATAAGAATCTATGTATAAACAATGGCTTAGTCATATTCTTCATGTGTTAACACTACCATTTGATCACATTCTTTTTGTAAATAAATTTCACTTCACATTGGCTTCAAGCATATAAGAGTCCTAGCCATAAAGACTAAAATTGTGTCCACTTTGAAAACATGAAGGAAAAAAAGACTAAAAACATTCAAAAGCAGTACTAATAGTTCCTAATTAAGTCAGAAAAGAATAAAGAAAAAAAAAATTATACAGGATAAAATATGTGTGAATCCCAAATTATGAGCATAGTGCAGGACAACGACACCAAAATAAGATAAATCTTACATCTAAGTTGAATCCAATTAAAAAGAAAGTATAAAATTTGATAAAGATGATACACCAGAAACTAATTAAATATCTAGATGTTAAACCAAACCCTTCAAATACCTTCCATGCCTTATGAATGGTTGACTAAAAGAGAGAAGCAAGTGGAGTGTCATGGCCAAAGGAAACTCGTTTTACGAGGGGGAAAAAAGGAAGAATATGAAGATTTTTTTTTTTTTTTGAGAGAGAGGAAGAATACGAAGATTAAACGGTAGAGAGGCTATTGTTAAAAAAAAGGGAATGTTAACTTATGCCCTCAAGACACAAGTTAATAAACTAAAGATAAAAATATTTTATTGGAAATTGTACATTTAATATTCTAGAATTTAAAATCTCATCTTTTCAAGATAAAATTTATGATTTAATTCCATTTTTAGATTCTTAACTTATGCCCTAAGGACATAAGTTAACAATACCCAAAAAAAAATAAAAGGTAGAGAGGCTATAAAATTGGAACCAATGTCCTTAAAAAAAAAATTGGAACCACCGCTTGACCATTTTTTTCATTTCCAAAATTTAGTAGTATAGTACCTTTATGGAAAATAGCATAAATAAATGCAATACAAAGTATCTCAAGTATTACATTTTCGATTTTTTTTTTTTTTTACAGAAACATGCTTATAGCATTTCATTAATAATAAGAGTTTCAATACAATTGAGTATATCAAAATAGACGGCGGGACTAGCTAAAGACGTAGCCGCTCGTGCAAGAGCATGAGCAACCGCGTTGGCTTGTCGCCTAACAAACTCCACCCTAGAGTTA
>Ga0315914_1006748_pt1 | contig 16150 bp, 6 predicted proteins | sample MpolenodulesMG_FD_203920 | JGI IMG/M metagenome (GOLD analysis project Ga0315914, IMG submission 203920) | Medicago polymorpha root nodule microbial communities from Los Angeles, California, United States - elongated nodules | ecosystem: Host-associated > Plants > Roots > Nodule | place: USA... | reverse complement strand
CCTAAATTGACGCTGGAGAGAATCAAACCTGAGACTTTGAGGAGGTGCATAAGCCAATACCACCAGTACAACCCAAGTGGGTTCCAAAATTTGAAACTTCAGATAAAAATTAAACAAATGACACCTAAAAACTAACAAAACAAACCATTACAGTGTTGAGACTTCCATGGGAGCATACATTGAATTGTATCATCACATTAGGCTAAGAGCAAAAACACAAGTGAGCTTCATATAAATTAGGTATACGACTCATCCAAAGTCTTAAGACATTAGGTATATGACTCATCTAACTTATATGTTGGTCAACATCTACTCTTGAATCCAATATGAAATTTTAACACTTGACACATTAGAATCTCTCCATTAAGTGTGAGACTCTTTGTATCGATGATCTATCACTAAGGCCCACTTTTGCTCCCCCGCAATATTGAACCATGATAGGATACCACAGTTGGAGGATTTGAATCGATACATTGGAGAAAGGGGAACCACACAAGTGAGAATGATACCACATATTCAATCAAAATTTTAAGGCTTAAGTATATAAGATTTTTCACTTATTTGTCGGTCAACCTCAACTCTTTAATCCAATATTGGGCTTTACTAGACACTTGATACATCACAATATTCTCTCTCTTAAAGTATAACGAAATTCTAACCCGTGCTTAGCACGGGTGTCCATACTAGTATAAAATAAAACGAAGAAAAATCACTGCATTTTTCCTTTTTTTTATAATAATAAATCATTTTCTACCAGAAAAAAAAACTATTGATTGAACAAAAAAAATACTATTTATAATCAGAAGTATTTTCCATCATAACAAATAGTAAATTTAAAGCTTTCATCAGCTTAGCTCAACTGGTAGGAACAATTCAAACCCCAACCACCACAGAAAGAAATAGTAAATTTAAAAAAAAATCATAAAAAAAAAGTAGTTGGCAAAAACTTAACTCACATTTCACAAGTAAATATATATTCAAATCATGTTTCGGATCCACAGTATGACTGAATCCGGATGTCATTTGTAACTCATCCACAAAAGACCATAGTATGAACAAACCCTTGACATCATTGCATCAAGGCATAACTGGAGGATCCGGACCATCGAAGAGGAATTGAATGATAACTTCTTCTAATTTGTTTACAAATGTCCTTAAAGAACAAATGGTCAGATAACAATTTAAGAACTAAAATCTTAAACATACTCTATAAATACTAATTAATAACATTGATCCAGGTACGCATATATTTTATCCTAAAATACAATACAAGTCCACAAATTTGAACGTTGAAGTGTCTTCGTAGATATCGCCCTCCTCTGTTTGATACTAAGACTGCTGACAAAGATCCTATACTCAAAGACCATTCTACACCACCATTTAGAGATCTCAAGTCCGGTAGGAATAAATTCCAAGTTCAATATGAAAATCTTTTTGGCAAATAAAACATAAATAAATCTGTAAGGACACTACAAAATCCAACTCACTTTTCGTTGACAAAAAAAGAGAGTGGAAGCCCAAGAAATATTACAAGAGAGATTGCAAATTAACTTAGGACTTTTTTGTTTGTTTGAGAGGAATTAAGAATAGAACCATGAATGAAAAAGGCAATACATACATATTACCGCACTTTCCGCTGAATGCATGAAAAGAAGAGGAAGTGTTGAAAAAAGGAAGAAAAGAAGAACTTACACGATAAACATGAAAAATGTAATGTGCCTCCTCGATCTTCTTAGGTCCATTCTTATGCATGAATAAAATTTTAGCCAATCTCGTTGTACTACAAGTAAGCATTGCAGGGTGAATGAAATGAAAAAGGTTCATTAATTAATTAATTTTAATCTATAGGCTAAAAGCCTATTTGTTGTACTAGAACAATGCTTTTTATGTCACTTGAAAAAAATTGTCTTTTAATTAAGCCCAGTTTGAGAAAGACAACAACCACAATAGAGATGAAAGTATGCAATAATGGAGTTCCCAAACTTGTCCTTTGCTTTGCCCCCACTACTCCACAATCACATTCCTTTATAAAAAAATTAAAATAAAGACACCATTTTTTAAAAGGGATCAGCTTTCAGCATTCAAAAGAATATGCATGGATCTCTCTCCCTTTCCTTTAAGCCCTTCAATATTTTTCTAACAACAAACTTTTCAGCCTCCATCAAGCACTCAATTACCACCTTTTCCTCCTTGCAAAGTTTTCACATACTTAATAATCTTTTTCCTCTCCAACTTCAGCTTCATGAGTTTCATTTCATCCACCTTTTCTTTTTAGGGTTTCCCACATTCACGCTGTGAAGATATCAGTGACCATTCGATTAAGATTGGATGGTCCTAATTCAAATTTGCTAATTTGATTTGTAAAAAAAAAATTACATTTTAAATCAAACAGTCCAATTCAAGTTCAATATTTTAAATAATAAATTATAATTTGTCAAAAAACAAAAAAAAAATTATAAGTAAGCATTTTTTTTGGATCATATCCGAAGTAAACCTAGATCTCAATTTGGAACAGATTGTCTGATTAAGATAAGACGAATCCCAATGTTATAAATACGTGAATGTGGGATCTTGACCTAGGGAATCCGAATTGAAAAAGAAGAGAAAAGAGGATCATAATTCATAAGTGAATATATATACATGATGATAAAATCAAATCCAACCGTTGATTGATGAAGGGTGACAAATGGTTTGCACACCAACACCAAGAAAATCCCTAGTTTGCCCTCCTCCTCCATTCTCTTCACCTTGCACATGTCTACGTTTAGATGGGTGCATTTGTGAAAAATCACATGCATTATTATGATCTTCCTCATTGCCAAGACTAATGATTAATGAACTAGGAGTACCATACATACTAGTACCACCAAACTTGTTCACATCATTGGAACTATTATTATTACTGCATTTCAAACCTAAGCTTCCAAGGAATGATGTATCAGTTGAAGTTGATCCAATTTGAGCAGCTTTTTGTAACAAAGCTGTAGCTGACATGTTTGCTGAAGATGTTTGATTTTGATGAGATATTTGGTGTTGTGAGCTGTACAAGGAAGAAATTTGTTGGCTTGTAGCATCATGAGAAACATCCTTAACATTAACATTAATATTTCCTAGTGGAAGTGATGTTGTAGTACTAGTAATTAATTCTTGGCTGCAATTGGTTGCAAGTTTAGTTCCAAAAACCCAATTTAGCTGATAATTATTAGAATATGGTGAAGGGTTTTCATTTCCACCATACATAATTTCTCTTGATGATGAGTCAAGTTGTTGATGAATCTCATGCAAACTAGAATTTCCATTGGTGGTGGTTATCATTGTTTCATGAGGTTGAGAATGAGATGTTTGATTCATCCAAAGGGATAGTCCTCTAGTTTGATTGGTTGTTTCATGATGATGATGATGATCAGGAGTTGAAATTGGTTTGAAAATTGAAGGAAAATGGGTTGGCATGTTATTGTTAGGGACTAGAGATGTTGTTCCCATTATGTTGGTGTAATTACTAATGTTACCCCTTAATAATGAGCTGTTGTTTATTTCTGATGCTGCACTTACCCTTGCTGTTTCTTCTGCTAAGGCATCACAAAAGGCTCTGTGAGTTATGAAGCTGTCTCTCCTGCTCGACCAAAAATATTCACAAAATATTTAGTATATGAGAAGGAACAAAGAAAAATTTGGTTAATGAGTTTCAGTTAAGAACGGATTGTTTGGGATAACCAGAGTTCAAATGTGTGAACAATATTTTATCAGACTTTACTTATCTCTCAGCCGAATCCTTCCCGAGAACTAGACGGTTATGAGAAAAGATTAGAGCTAAAAGTCAAAATGGGAGTAACCGGATACATGTACGGCATAAGGATTTGTACAAACAAGCCTATATATAGTGGTTGGTTAACAACCTCAAACTAGTGTGAAAATAAAACAAAAATAATACTCAAATATATATAGTGAGTGAGGTTAACTGAGATAACTCCAAAACCATGAACTTTTGTCGTTTAGGGCAAAAACTGCAAAAAGGCTTATCAAAAACTTGTGTCTTAATTAATCCTTGATCAACTCCTTAATATTTTGTTTGAACTAATTAACCTCATTCACTTTTTATTCTCATAAAAGCCAAATAGGCAAAAACAACATATTATTCAAGTTACCTAACCACTTTTAAACTTATCCTTATATCAATATAATTTTTTGGTAAACTAAGATATCTCTGCAAACACCTGCAGAGACTAATTTCTCGAGTAACTGAGATCCTTACATCAGATACCGATAACAATGATGTGATAAGAATAACATAGAGATGGATGGATAGGTTAGGTAGTTAATTAGTTACCTTGAAAAGATAGTTCCACAGTCACATTTGTATTCTCTAGTACCACATGTTTTTGAGTGAGCTTTCCAATCTGACTGAACGGCATAACGTTTTGAGCACTTCTCACACTTCCACTTCTTTTCACCATGCTTTCTACAAAAGTGCTTTTTTATCCCAGTTAAGTCACCAAGTGCTCTTGAAGGATCATGGTGGACACAAGTCTTCTCTGGACACACATAAACTCTCTTCTTCATTTCTTTATTTGTTCTCTGCTTAAGCTTCCATGGAAGATTATGTCCACGTCTATGTAGCTGTAGATTTTGATCTCTTTGAAAACCTTTCCCACATGTTTCACACAAGAATCTGTTTGTAGCCATGAGTGTCTTTGGTGATAAAGCTATAACTTCTGCTTCAGGATCTGTGCAAATAAAAAAGATAATGGTTTCTTTTTTCTAATAAAAAGTTAATTACCTTTGAATATACCTATTGATATAATCATATATAAAGGTGAAGAGAGAGTTATAAAGGAAAGAAAAAGAGAGAAAATTAACATGCCTGGATTTCCCGGAAGGTTTCTTTTTCTCTTCAAAGCAGGAGGATTATTAGAAGCACTAGTTGTTTGAGGGAAATTAACATTTGTGATTTCTACTTCATCCATATTTTTTAGCATCTTAAATTTGTTTGACTCAAATATAGAATAAGAAACTTACAAAGAGTTTAGTAGTGTGTGTTTGATGAAAAACTAGTGATTGTTGGATTAAGAGAAAAACTTACAGGCTTAGAGAATATGGGAAGCTAGGTTTGTTGATTATATATATGGCTTCAACCCTAAACAACAGGAAGTGATCATGTATGCAACAAGATGGGATCTCTCTCTCTCTCTCCATATGAATGTTTTTTTATATTTGATTTAATTATCTACTTTTGATGTGGAATAAAAAAATGGAAGATGCTGTGGGAGGCGGTGAAAAGTTAAAGGAGACAGAGAGAGTGAGAGAGATAAAGGAGGGAGGGAAGGGAGAGGGGAGATGAAGAAGCAAAGGTGTATGATGACACATATAATGAGGTTGGAAGAAAGTTGATCTCCATTTGGAATGATTATCCCATAATTTGTTCTTGCTTTCTCTTTTTTTTATTTTTCTAATCCTATTTCATCCAATAACCTTTTCTATATTTTTATTTTAATAGTTTTATATGTAAGGAACTCCACTACATATATACATGTCTTTCAAATGTATATATTGCAGCTTATGTTTGTCTACTATTTCTTTTTTGGTAAGGTGTCTTTAATCTTTTATCTTACTTTCTTAGTAGATTTTTGTTTCACAGCAGTTTTCTTTGGTGTGTGTAACCATATGAACCAAGAAAAAGTTGCATAAAATAGGCACTAATTTGAATGATATCAAAATTTTAAATTGTAGTTGCAACAACTGTTGGAAAATTGCGAACGCAATTACATTGCAAATAAATTTGTTACGCCGCGTTTGTGTTTATTCTTTTCAACTTTTCCACTATATCTTGCTAGTGTTCCAACATAAATGTTAGTAGTTAGTTTAGAGAAATGCTAGGAACACTTCTATCACTCACTCTAAAACTCACCTTCGTTTTGGGTGAAACTCATGTGTGTCTTACCACTCTATATTGGATTCATTTTCAATATAAAAATGGGTGTTAGAGATTGTTAGAAAGAATATCCATAACACTCCTAATTAATTTATTAGGGAGAGAGAAATGTTAGTACGCATAAGTAATTAATCTTGGAGTTTTTGTGCATAACTCGTTCAATATCCTAACCCAAGCCATTGAACTACTCATTCATGAACTAATAAATTGTTGTTTACCTTGATCTTGTAGTACATGTATAGGGTTACAAAATTATATATATTCCCTTGAATAAAACTGCTTGCTGAAATATAGGTCAAGCATTAAGGACCCTCCTAGCTAAAGCCATTTGAATCAAAGCAAGTGCTGTTATCGTACTAAAGAGAAAATCATTATGTCTCATGTGTGAGTGTGACTGGAAAGATAAGCCAACCCAATCACAAGCACCTTCTTTAATGTTCATGTTCCACAAAAGGCAAATATTGTGTGTCTTTTGAACCTAGTCAAAGTGAAAGTGCATGTCATTTCTCAAAGAAGATTGATAGATACCAATTAAAATACCGTAATTATTTTCTTAACCTTCAAATCTCATTGACAATGGGTCATAGTAATTTAAAATTCGACTGAAACGTAAGTACAAATTAGGCGATTAATGATGGTTCTAGTCATAATTTGAATTTGAGCTCTCTCAAACGATTTTTCTTTAATGAAGCTCATTGACCTGGTGACGACACTAATAATTACACTAAATTATGTCATTTTTTCAAATTATTATCCATTTCGACGTGTCGGTGTCTGTGTTGTGTGTAGTGTTCGTGTTTGTGTCGTGCTTCATAACTAATCACTTGTTGTAATTAAAATTTGTATTGCTTGTGACATATGTTTGAAATGAAAGAGATCAAAGATCAAACAAAGCCATTATACGCATATATCCGACGGCTAGCTACCAGTTAAAATAGTTTTGAAATGTTGTGAAAAAAACAACCATGCACGTGTGTCCATATGCGTACGTACTCACCAAACTGTCAAGGATGGTAAAATCCAAAGGAAACGACGAAATAACACATAAAAGGGAATAATCGTCCCAGATGACAACATGACCATGTCTCATATTGACTAGATTAATTTCTAACTAGTGTTTTCATCAATTTTTATATATGCATCAAAATGATTAACAGTTGTTTAATTCTTGTTCTTAGTTAATTAATTTCATTTTTGTTGTTATTTATCAATCAATTGTATTTTATCATTTATTTATTACTACATTACTCACATACATCATTGTGATGCATGATGTAACCAAGTAGTAAAATATATACTTTAAAAATTAAATTCTTTTCTTAACAATTGAAGGTCCGCAAGACCTTGATTTGATTCCGTTGTACTGGGCCGGCCCAACATATCAAGAGGCCTAAAACATATTTTATAATGAGGTCTTTTGAAATTAAAAAAAATAACACAATACTTTTTTAAAGCATAATAAATCAAATTTTGTTGAATCCAAGATTTAACCTTAGAACCAAAAGGATTTGAGGCCTTAAAATTGACCAACTAAGTTAAACAAACATTGGTTGTTAATATGTCACATTATATACTTATAGCTAAATTGATTTATTTCGAAGCCTTTTTTAACCCAAAATCTTGAGGCTAAAGTCCTTACTTGGATGGCTTGACCTTTAGACCAACCCTGCCGTTGTAGTCAATTTTTTAGCATGTTGTGCACCTTATAAATTACCTTTTCTATCAATTTTTTGTTGGTTGATATTTTACTTTATAGCTTCTTTTTTTTCTCAGCATCTTTAACGTACGGTTTCTTTTGCTTTATAAAAGATTTAACGTAATTAGTTGGAAATGTTTAATTAACCTGTCGACTTTCTATGGGATATTGGTCCACCCATATATATAGAATGGATTAAACTGCTAAAACGATAGTTTTGTAGTAATTATTTTCAAATATGTTACATCTATTTTATTTCAATTTAGTAAGGTATATAAACTATATATAAGATTATGAGGGAAGGGGTATGAGTATAAAAAAAGTCTTTATCACATCATATAAAAAGGGAGAGAAAATTGAGCATGGGGATTGCTTACCCTCAACGCTATGGTTATTTTCCTTAGTATTAATTAAATAAATTTTATTTTAATGAACTAAAAAAGTATAAATAAGACTATTGATCACCTCCAGCGGTAAACGAAAGTTATGAAACGCAACTGGGGATTACGACTTAAATTCTATGATTGAGTTATGAATCTGCAAGCAAACACTCAAATACTCAAGTTAGTGGAAAATTTATAGAGAAATGAACTTATATTAAAGCATTCATGAGAAATGGTGGCAAAGTCTGTTGATCAAGACGATAATTAGCCAAACAAGAATCTCATGCTAGCAAGCAGATCGGTATATGATCACGATCTAATGTCATTTTTTGTAGCATATAGAATTTAATAAAGTATTGTATATATTCTCTTTTTTACAAAAACAAAACGACATTCATTCAAATTGATAGAATACATCAGAATCAACATCGCTAAAAACTTAAAGATGAATCTGCGAACAAACTCACAACACCCAAGTTAATAGCATATAACGGCAAAATGCCTACCAAAAAATGATGAAATCTAAATCACCAAAATACTCATGCTTCCGGATCTGCAATGTTGGCGTCTAAATCATCGATTGAATTTGTGATTGACTGAATCTGATCTTTCAATATGAACCAAACGAACACCGCAACAAGGCGCGAAATCAAACAACCCCACACAAGACGACGAACAATACAACGCCGCACTCATTTAGATTGATATATGTGGAAATCACCTTATTTAGATTGAAAGAAAAGAGAAAAATGATGCAGAAGGGGTGATTCTAGGTCAAAAAAAATGACCTAAAATCACCTTTCCTCGACGAGTGAAAGAGAAAGAAAACTTAGAGAGAAGTTTGAGTTTCTCTCACTAAAAAAACCAGGGCCGACTAATAATATTCACAATCAAAGTATTAAAAAACTATCATATGTATAACAGGGTATTTTTAACATCGCTTGATGAACTTAATAAATCATATGTATCTAATTTATTAAATTAAAGGGTAAATACCTCATTTTGTCCCTGTAATTTTAGCGAATTCCGGTTTTAGTCCCTGTAAAAAAAAAGATTTAGATTATGTCCCTATAATTTCAGATTCTTCCACTTTTGGTCCCTTATTTCACCACGTCAGCAGAATCTGCATACATGGCACGTAAAATGAGGGATCAAAAGTGAAGGAATCTGAAATTAGAAGGACCAAAAGTGGGAGGAATCTGAAATTATAGGGACGTAATTTATGCAGATTCTGCTGTCGTGATGAAAGGAGGGATCAAAAGTGGAAGAATCTGAAATTACAGGGACATAATCTAAAAATTTTTTACGGAGACTAAAACCGGAATTCGCTAATATTACAGGACGAAAAGAAATAATGTAATTGGAATACATTATTGAGTGACTATACAAAATCATTTTTACATTACAAGGAAATTAAATTGTAGATATATTTACTGTACATTCACATGGCAGTGAAACAAGATAATCTTGGAACTACCATGAACAAATATTTTTAAGAAGTGTTTGAACTTTGAGTTATGAGTTGAGATTACTATATGAAAAGGGACAGCCAGCTGACAAAGGCAGTGAATTTTTGGAAGTTTGAGCAGTCGTCTCGTTGTGGGCTGACTTTTCCTGCAAAAAATTTCTCATCCATAATCATAATCTAATGATGTTTTCCTTTCTAACATTGTTTAATATAAAATCTTTGGAATTTAGTTGTTGAACTGTGGTGGCCTTAGAATATTCTCACCCCCTCCAACTCTCTTTCCTCCCAAAGGTTTCAACTTTCAAGGCCTTGTGAGATTCCTGTTCAAACTCCTTAGGGTCCCTCCTCCTCCATAAAAAAATTACAATCCTCTCTCTCTCTCTCAGTAGCTTAACATAGTTAGAAATAGTAGCCAATTGAAAACAGTTAGGTTTAGGGAAAAGCAAATTGTTGTCACGAAGGGTATGTTTGTTTCTTAATTTGTCCTGATTCAAAGTAACTCAAGGAAAACCTCATGTCATTTTAGAGTTGAATGTGCAATCTAATACATTTCCATCAGACCTGATAATATGGAGTTCGGCTGAAAAACAAATAAAGTCTAACAAAAAAATTGTTTAAATCGGGATTCAAACTCAGATTCTTTTAAACGGTTCGTCTCTAACAAAAGCTTGTTAAGACACTTGAGTCTAACAACTTTGTTAAAGACATGGTTTATGGATAATTTCATTTCATTTTGATAATGCAATTTGATTTCTTAGTTGCTCCAATATTAAATCAATTAAGATATAAGCTAGCATGTCTAATGCTAATGTGATGATATTATATGCTTATAACAACATCTAAACTTTGAAAACAAGGCTAAACTCAAATTATTTAGAAAGGGTAGTCTTGTAAAGTTAAAAAATTCACTGAGGTAGCTAGACTTAGCTTGATTACATTGGAACAGTTGTCCCATACAGAACAGAGTTAGATCTAGGATTCCATTAACAGGGACTCACATGCTTCTGCTTATAAAAAGCTGGAGAATATGTGCCTTTTTTACACTACTTAACCAATAATTCTTTTATTTAATGTGCTTTCTTTTTTATTTTAATTTTTAGGTCATTTTCTATGCATAAGGTAAGATGGTATAGAAGATCTTATTGAATTTTAGCAACCAACTTTACAGGAAAAAAATAAAAGACAGCACTTTCACATGAATATTCTTTTTGGATTTGTAAATTTGAACTTCACTTTTTCGAGAGATATGCTTTGTTTCTTTAGAGCATAATTGAGTAATATGTTTCTTTATTAGGCTAACAACTAAAGCAATTTCATAATTTTATTTCTTGTTTGGTTTCTTATTTGATTTGTAAAAAATAAAATATAAGTTGAATTCCATTGTACTTTTAATATAATTTTTATACTTTGTCCAAAAGAATAAATACATTTCTATACATATATAAAAAATGTGAAAATTATTAATGAGGCTCAATGTCATTGAACGTATTTGTCATTATATATTTCTAGCCTTAAATTTTAGTGGGGTTTTTGGTCGAGTCTGAGAGACCCGGTCTATTTTGCCAGCTCTAGTTGAAGATATACACATTGTGTTATTTGCTCACATTTTTAGAATACACAAATACATTTGTTTACTTCATGCCAATTCTCCTTTTATGTTTGGTTTACAATTTGTAGATGGCTCAGTGTGGTGGTTATTATGCCAACTGATATTTAAACCTTGTTTTTGGTATTCGTTTCTCAAGGGCGGGTCTCGAATAATTGGAACGGATTGGCTCTAATTTGGCGTTAGCTGATATGGACTGAAAGGATTGAGATTTGAGAAGATATTCTCTAACTTGGATCAGCAAGTTTTAGTGACGGTTGAACACATAAAGGTGCAGTCGTTTATGATTCAATATGCCAAATTCATTTATTCTTTTCCTCGTCCCGAAAATTATACTCCCTCTGTCTTAAATTATAAGCAAAAAAAACATATTTTCTTTGGCCTAAATTATAAGCAAAAAAGAACAGCTTTTATCATACTTAATCATGTTTTTTCAAAAAATTATCTTTTCCAAAGAAAAATTAAATGCAAAGTGCATTCAATTTGTTCTCTTTTTCATTTTTTCTATAATCAACTACCAATGAAAATTGTTTTTACATTTTCCTATAAAACTTATTTCAAAGATAACACAAAAAACTATGTTACAAACTACTATATTTTAGTTTTATTAATAAGTGTGTCTTTTTTTTTACTTATAATATAGGACGGAGGGAGTATGTTTCCTGAAGAAGTTTGTCTTACTTCACATGTGTAAGGTTTAAAAATAATTTCAAAGTCATTGTCACAGGTTTGACAGATATGTTTAGTAAGATATGTTTTAAACCCTTAACATATTGAATATTATCAAATTTTACCGAATTATTCTTACCAATAAAACATTTACCCTTGATTCGAGATGTTATTGGTTGTCCCTCTTTCTTCTCAAATGAGAGAAAACATTGCCTATCACCAGTCATATATCTTGACCAACAAATATCCAAGTACCAAGATTTTTCTTGCTTGTTAGATGTCACTTTTGCATTTAAGGTTAATACAACTTTAGATACCCATCGTGATTTAGGTCTTTGATGGTTAGTGTTTATTTTTTTCAAAAAGATAAACACTTATTTCTGAATCTTTTCGTTTAACTTTTCACTTCTTCCAATCTTCGATGTTCATGATAATTAACTTTGAACATTTTAGTATGTATTTTATGATTGTTTGAATATAAAATTCAATTTTAAATAACCTTTTTTAATTGGTTTTAGTGATTTCTCCAAGATTTTTATTTTATCTTGCATTGCTTCAAAGTTTATAATATAGTTTAAAGTTATATGTTAATGATATATATGAATCAAATATAGAGAAAAATATATGCATTAGAAGTTTAATTATATTCAATTGGAGTAAAGGGTTTATCAAGAAAGAAGATCGTAAGTATTAACCTAAAAAGGAATGAACTTTTATCAAAATAAAAAGAAAAAGGGGAGAGAAATATAATTCAATCATCATTTAGATGACGATAATGCAATTTTCTTTTAATATATTATGTATAAGAGATGAAAGAAATGCATATTTTAATACAAGAGGAGAAGATAGCCTAATTTAAACGTCTCTTAGAAAATTATACCAAAAATCATCACTTAGAAAATGAGAATGTAATTTACTCTTGAATGCATAGATGACACTAATTTTTAGTGGATAATTGTGCATTACTCATCCCTTCCCTCGGGCTGTTAAGTGCTAAGGTGGGCTATCTACATGATTGGTAGCTTTTTGGTCAAGAAATGTAAAGGACGTAGTATTTTATGAGTGATCAAGTAATTAAAATGGAAAGTAGCTATCACACTCATGCGCAACTCTTATTAGGTGCTATTTTAGATTGATCATAATTGTCAACAACAAGCACAAGCGTGATTCTATGTAAATTAATTTAATTATAATAACCCCACCACTAAATTTAATACAATTAGAAGATCAAACTATTTGCAAAACAACATTTCAATTATTTATTGGATAGGATTGTCATACACATTGGATATATGTATCTGAATAAACGCGCTTATAGAGACTATAGAGGAGAAACAAGCACTGTATATATCGTGGATATGAAATTGACTCCCACTATAAACCTAAATCAACCAATATGATATTGCCATGTAACCCTAATATTAAGAGGATTCTATTTCTTAGCCATGAAAAGCAAAACTAAAGCAATCCACCATTGCACTAGTAGCATCTATTTCTTTTTCCTTTTCAATTAAGGTGAATGAATTATCAAGGTGGCCTTTGAGATATTTATTAATTATTTATTCCCTTGGGTTGGACCATGCGTGAATAAAGAAATAGAATGCAAGAGTGAGAGATACCAAATAATGCCCAAATTTGAAATTATTCAATTATTAAATTAATATTTGTGTTAAAAGTTGTATTATGTGGTAATCAAAGGTCACTATCAATCTTTTTTGTGTCTGGTAGGAAGGTCATAATCCAAGAATTATATGAGCATTAGGAGAAGAAATCAGCGTAGGGATTATTGTCATTCCTTAGCTCTTTGAATTATGAGTTCTCTTGAATTATTGGTGAATTTAGATGGTGAAGGGAGCAAAAAGACAGATTTTCAAAAGCTCCTTGTAGGAATTAAAGAAAGTACTAACATTGGCCCGCAAGAAACAAAAGTTTGTATGAAAAAAGTGATCTTTGTTATCTACCTTACGGTTAAAATTATCGTACGTATGGCATAAAATACTTTGTTTTAAAAAGAACAGTGCACAAGAAAGGAGTGATTTTAGAAAATAAAAAATGCAATACTTATAAATTAGAATTTGAAGAAAATCTGTAGTAGACTAGGCTAGCTAGTCTTTAAGAAAATGCTTGTCAATTTCGGTACCATTTGTGTCAAAGCAATATCTTGGGGAGTAGATTTTCACAATCCCCACAAAACTTGCATCAATGTATCTAAGACTATGTTTGAATCCATGAAATTAAGCTTAACGAAGTTGTATAGAGTTATATTCATTTGTTTGGATTTCTAAAAATCGATGAAGTGAAATAGAAAATAATGGAATCTATTATGTAACATACTATCATCTTGTCTTATTATTTTTCATTCCCCCAATTTAATAAGTTTAGAAGTCTTAACTCAACTGACAAATGCTGAAATTACAAGGTCGGACGTCATGATCTGGGTTTGAACTCGGGACCTCACAGTTGTATGTGAGTTTAATTTCAGAGGTTTACTACTTTATTTAAGAAGAAGAAAAAAGGTATACAATACAACCAAATATATTGATTAAATAATAACTATTTGATCATGTATCATTTCTTTTTCTCTTTAATCATATATTCTTCATATGATCCAGGTTTCTTCTTCTCCTTGTATGGATCCCTCTCCCGTCTTTGCTTGTTATGTTTTGTTACTTCTAATTATAAAATGAAGAAAGAAAAAAAAAATCAAATTGGTCAATGGTAAAAATGTTATGTTTTTCTTCCCCACTTTAAAACCCTTTTGCTTAAGGTTTGCCTTGAGCTTTCCTTTCTTCACTCTCAACTTAGTTTAGTACCCTTTATCTTTATCTTTTCTTTTGTTACTTTATTTTTATCTTTGTTCCCTAATTAATTATACATGGATCTTGCAAGACAATATAGTGATTTTTTTTATAAGGAAATATAGTAAATATATTGATTAGCTAATGAATTTAATCAGTATAATCTAATAAGGTACAATTATTTTACACATACATTTTATTATATGTGATCATGTCAATTAATGAATATTAAAACACATGAGTTATCATATTTCTATTAATTGGCGTGATAACACATTATAGATGCATATTACAAATAATTATACATAATCAAAGTATACTAATTAAACTCTTATCTAATACCTAATCTGTGAAATGTTATATGGTATTTATATCTTTTCTTTTTTTAGACAATTATTGTGCTTCACGGCATGGTTTTTTCTCCGTGTATTATTTTTGTTGATTTTTTTTAGGCTTAATTGCAGTTTTAGTTTCCTTATTTTCATCATTTTGTAAAATTCGTCCTCTTATTTTAAAATTCGAAAATTTTGGTCCCTCTATCAAATATTGTCTAAAATATTGTGATATGATATGTTTTAAATGAAGTTTTCAAGGAAATTTTGTTACAATTTCATCGATGTTGATGTTTTTTCATCTTCAAATCATATTCCACGACATTTAAATTTATCACATCACATTTTTATAGTTCAAAAATGTGATGGAGGAACCAAAACTGTTGAATTTTAAAATAGAGGGACCAATTCTACAAAATGGTGAAAATAGGAAGACCAAAACTGCAATTAATTTTTTTTTTTAATATATTAGTGTTTTTTAAATAAGAGTAAAATTAGAATTGAAAAATAATAATGGATTCCATTTCATCTACTTTCTAATTCTAAACATACAATGGAATGATAGTTTTGTTCAATTGCATCATAACACAGCAAAACAATGGAACACAAATCATTCCACTCTATTCTTTTTTATTCCTTCCATTCTATTAGTTTTAAAGTATCCCCTAGCCTAAATCAAAGAGAGATTTTGATGGTAAATCTAACGCATGGAGGCACCATATTCTTATTTTATATATTTGGGTTATAGTTTTTGTCCTATTAAAAATATCAACTTTCGTCCCCGTAAGCATAGCTCAGTTAGCAGGGACATGCATTGATATATGCAGGGGTCGGGGTTTGAATCCTGGACACCCCACTTATTCACCTTGAAAATGGTGAATTCTACCCACTAAACTACTTGACCAAAAAAATAATATCAACTTTCAATTTTAATTTCTTTAAAAAAATTCTTCAAACTCTAGTCCCTCTAAATTTTCTATTTCCAATTTTAGTTTATGTTTCTTTTTATAAAAGTTTACGCCGGAGGTTCTAAGTGATCTTTTTCTGATGACATGTTATTGATAAGATCTTAAAATATCATTAGTTTAATAATTTAACTATTTAGCACTTAGAACTTGTGGTTGGGCCTAACACTACCTCACAAAACCAGCTTGTGAGGTGAGGATTATCCTCACTTATAATCACATGTTCAAGCCATTTTTTGCCCGATGTAGAACTCTTTAACACACATCCTCACGCCCATCACTGTTGGGCTTGGTTCATAAGCAT
>Ga0315914_1006747_pt1 | contig 16150 bp, 8 predicted proteins | sample MpolenodulesMG_FD_203920 | JGI IMG/M metagenome (GOLD analysis project Ga0315914, IMG submission 203920) | Medicago polymorpha root nodule microbial communities from Los Angeles, California, United States - elongated nodules | ecosystem: Host-associated > Plants > Roots > Nodule | place: USA... | reverse complement strand
ATTGAATGACCACTAACCCTGGCTTTCGACTCTGATCTAGGTAATAAGTTTAACCTAAGTAATCAAGCTAGAGATAGATCATTATTAGGTTATGACATAGGGATTAACGTTCTGTTAAAACCTCCAACAGTTTCGAATTCACTTAAGAGATTAAGGGGTTGTCACTTGCGGGGAGAATTCTACGTCAAGAGATTGGGTAGAATTACTTTGTTAATCTGTCGTTAAACTAGATAATCATTGCTTGAATTAGGAGTGCAAATTACCATAGGAGAGCTTCGGAGGATTCGAAGGTCTTAACCATACTTCTCTCTAATATTCTTAAAACCAACTTTTATTGTTTTATTTACGTTTACTTTATAAAAACCAATGCAACTGCCTAGGGTAACCATATATTTAATACATCCTTTTGATAATGAAATTGCTAAGTAGAAGTTAAATACAGTCCTCGTAGAACGAATTTTTATTACTTCGATTGATTTTGGTTCACTTGTCAAAAGTCTATCACCTATAATTAATCCACCATCTCTTTTTGAATTTGGACAGAAGTAATAACTCTTCCCTTTAAAAATAAAGAAATAACAACTGCTGTTAAAAAAATTAAAAAACCTTAAACTAATAAGCGGCTTGCATATCATAGTCACGAATGAAATGGTAAAATATAAAAAATACATTATATTTCACCATTCCAAAGCAGTTACACTGTGCAGCTGCTGCTGATTACCACATGTATGAATCGGGGAAACGAAAGGAAAAAGTCCGAATTTTATAACATTACCAGTTTACTATAACCGTTACACCAGCCAATGTGGGACTCAGCTAAAGCACTTATGCACAATTAAAATTTAAAACCCTTGTATTTCGCCCTTTCCTCTAAAATTTGCCCATAATCACAATGCTCCCCCCATTCACAAGTATGTTTAATCATTCTCTTCTTTCTTTCATATATTTCGAAGTATAGATGGTAGATTTCATGGGTCATATGCAGAACATCAAAACCAGCTTCCACGTTGGCCTCTTTTTCGGTGGAAGCAGATAGCTTCAATGCCATGTGTAATGAAAAATATCAATCCAATGAGAGCACTATTTGTAGTTAGTCTGCCATGAACAAATGTATTTTGGGAGTGACTCACAGTATTTGGGATGATTATCTCCAATATCTTACCAATAATCTACTCCTTTGCATCAAGCGCCATGTACATCCTCCAATATATACATTTTTTAGAAATAATGATATTAAATATAATTTTTAGAAGTTGTATTTTTATATACGAAAGGGGGTATATTTTAAACTTAAAATGTGGATATTCTTTTGTTGTAATCGAGAAATTTTTTTAAATTAATTCCATTTTTTGGTTGAGGAAATTAGATGTTATGCGATGACAACAATGAGTCAAGAAGCTGTAAATATTGCAGCTGAGGAAATGTTAATGAGGTGCAAGAACAAGATGTTGAAACCAATGTCGTTGTTGATGAAATAGTGCAAGAACAGGCATGCATTATGTTTTATCTACTTACTGATGTTCATTATCTTAAAACTCTTTATTTGGACTACTTTGATAATTATCGTAAAACATAAGGATCGATTTGATAGTAAGTGTGAAAATTTGGGGACTGAATTAATTGAAAATTGTATGACACAGATTAACTACTAGGAGGTATTGCATGAAATGACCAATTATTGCAACTGAGATGTCTAGACAAACAACAAATAGGGGTCCTTCTCCAGCACAAACAACAACTTATGAAATTATAAGAGTACCATATCATGGTTATGCAGCATGCATCTGGTTTTACTCAACCATGATTTATGGAGTTTATCTCAACACTATGATTTCCACCAAAGAACCAATGAGATAGTTGATATTTATGACGGCTTATTTTGGACATGTAATAGTTAGGAACTTGTTGTTTATGATGACTTATTTATGCCCTTAGTTGGGTTGCTTTTGGACATGTAATATTTCTGCACTTGTTGTTTAGTTGGGTTTATTTTGCAATTGTTGTCTTTATTTAGGGTCCATCTTTATGACTTTATCAAGGGTGGTTTGGAACCATTATTTTGGGTATGCAATGACTTGTCCAACAATGGCTAAATTATGACACAAATTGAATATAATGCACTCTAAACATGTTTCTTTTCTTTTTACTCTATTTTGGACATATATGCACAAAGAATCGATTTGATAACTAAATATATGATTAAATATCTTTGATAGTTTTGCATATATTGTGATGTTTTTCACAATAATTCAAGGACCGGTGTGATTTCAATAATATCACATAAGAGATTACATTCATCTTTAACCTCCTGTTGTTAAGGGTATTACACACGTCTAATACAATATAATAAGATGTTAAAAAAAATTAAAACATGTTATTCCTATTAAATAATTTATCAATCTAAGCACACTTCCTAAATAATCAACTTTGTTCGTCGACCTTCCCTTTCAAACCTCTTCATTGTCACTTTCCTTAACTTTAACCATAAATTGAACATTCTCCATCTATCTCGCTTTTCTTCCCTGACCACAACTAGTTCTATTGTTTTTAAAGTATCTTAACTAGTTCTTCCGCTTCATCAACTCAGACAGGAAAATCTATCAAGAAAAAAATGCATAACATTAAACAAGACATGTCTATTTTTAAAACAAATCTTTGACAAATTGCATGTGTAGAAAAGTCCTCCTGGGTTCTTCACAGTATTGATTTTTCTTACATCACATCTTGTAGGACATCAACATTCAAGCATTGTGACCTCACCATTAAACATGGAGTTTGAAGATGAAACTCGACTTTAAGAGCTTTTTTTAGCCATACGACCACCACCCATCATTTCAGATTCAATTTGAACAAGTTTTATAGAAGAAATTTTGGGAATTTCAGATTGTAAATGGAAGATTGAAAAATTAGTGTTTGAGGTATGTAGAATTGGGGAAGAAAGAGATGTTGTACAACGGTCCTGAAGAAGTAAATGCTTTTCACTTATGGTCAATTTCGTCCCTGTTTTTTTTTCACTTTCAATTAAATTAATTCATGAATGTGTGGCATCTGACTTGGCATGCCACGTGACCATTCATGTCTCACCTCATCACTGTTAACGACCCAACTTGACGGTGGAACTAAATTGATTAACTTTTATAAAATTCAGTATTGGTTATTTTGAAAAATTAGGAGATGAAATTGACCGGTACATACAAATTTAAGAACGAAAAAACCTATTTTAGTTAATTAAACACATTCAACCATTAAAATCAATATTACTAATAATTGCACATAATATTAGAATAAATTATCATCACGTGCTGTCATTTCGTTCCTTGATAATAATTAATATTATAAAAGTGATTTAATAGATAAATAAGAGCAAGTAATTAAAATCAATATTTTAACCATTAAACTAAATTTCCTTTTTTTGAAGGAAAAACATAAAATTAATTTCGCAATTCTACAATGAGGTGCAAAAGAAATTTTTAAACCAATAATAATATAAAAAGATTAAACTTTTCAGATTTAAATATTTCTTTTGTCTGAAGTTATGGAATTACAACTTCATCATAAGATAAAGTTTATTTACTATTCAGATAAGCATCTGCAACTTCCAAAGGATCAAGTCCTTTCAATTTATAAAGTCACCCGCTTACTTTACTCGTTGTATCAGTTGATGTGGGACTTTAAAAGAGAACATAGGCACATAACAACGGTTCTGTTTCTTGTGTTTTCTCCGGTGCCTCCACAAATACCATGTCGTCACAAGTCTCACCGTTCACAAATATTTCAAATTATTTTAAAGCAATTGCCTTTGATATCGTGTCTAATGAAAAATATGAAGCAAATGAGAGCCTGTTTGTAATTAGTCTCCCAGTAACAAAGGTGTTTTGGAAGTGGCTTACAGTATTTGGATTGGGAGATTTTCTTCAATATGTTAGCAAATTTGCAATGATCTTGATGATGATTTGAAAAATCACATTACATAAGGAAGAAAGTTTGAAGTCCCTTGTGTAATCTCTTTAACAAAAGAGCCTAGTTTGTTTGAAGGCTTTGCATATTTCTTTGGTGAAACTCCGTGCTGAGGGTGGTTTTCAACTGGTTGAGTACTTCGTCCCACACTATTGTTGTTAGTTACTTCTTCGACACCCTCAATTGTTGTTGTTTTTTCGACGTATTGGTTCATCATTGTTAAGAAAGGAGTCAAATTTGTGTTCTTTTCAAACGTAAGCCATCATGTAGAGAAATACCCAAAGGATTAGATAGAAGGATCGCCGAAGACTTGTTGGAAAAAATAAAATTCTCGTTTAAAGAGTAGTGATACATAGACCACTTTAGATGGCATGTACCACTTGTCTAAATGGCTAGCAAGCAAATTGTCGCAATTTTAATTATTCTCATAGCATGGAGTTTCACCAATGCATAACAACTTAGGGTATACAAAATTATTCTACCATGAACAAATGTATTTGGAAGGATTATCTTCAATATGTACTAGATTGATGACCCGTGCGGCGCACGGGTCCTACCGACTAAAATAGAAACCATGAGTTATACTGTAATATAAAAATTGTAGTGAAGTTTATCAAATTATAGAAATTTATTAGATTAGTGATATCTTGACGACATTTATATAATTCGAAAATCGTACTTTTTACAAATTGTTTTTTTTTTGTCTAGTACCTTTGGGGATTATGAGGTTGATTTAACTTCTATCATTGTTAATGTATCAATTTTGTCTAAACTTTTATTTGTATTCCACACAACAATTGATTCATTCATTATGTAATACTAATCATAGGTTAGATTAACATTAAATTAGAAAAAAAATTAAAGTACTAATAAAAGCAATCAGACTTCTGACAAAAAAAAAGCAATCAGACTTTTTCACGTGATAATGCAAGGAAAATTACTCTTTCGCAAAAAAAATTAAAATATAAAACATATCAATGAAATTTTTTTAAAACAACTTTTATGAAAAAATCTCATCTAAAACTTTATTTTTATTTAAATATTATTTCTTCTATAAGCTTTACAAAAAAAATTCAAGATTAATTTTGTGATTTAGAGATTCAAGATTAATTTATGTGGAAGCAATAAGCTTCAATGCCATGTATACTAGAAACCTTATGTGGCTATCCCAACGCCCTCGAATTCATCCACTTTTGGTTGTGGCTCAACGTGTTTGCCTCTTTCAATGCCATCAACACCTCCAGTTCTTTTAATTAATGCCATCAACATCTCCATGGTTCTTTTAATTAACTATTATTTAGTTTATTTCTTTCTAGAAACATAATCATGGAAAACAAGTCTTTTTTCATTACAAGAAAATTAAAGTCAATCAATAGTGATGAAATTGAACTAGTAATGCAGCTACAAGGTGATGTTTAGAAGTGCAGTGATGTCTAATAAATTCAATCTCTATATTAGACACTCTGACACCGCTAAACATCACCTCCTACCTGAGGTAAGGTATTCAGATCCAATGTTTAACAATGGTAATAGTCTTTGCTATTTATAATGTTTGCAGCTTAGTTCAACCAGTGCACCAGCCAATGTGGGACTAAGAGTAAAGAACAAATGCACGCACACAAATAACATCTGTTTCTAGTGTTTCGCCTTTTCCTCCATGAATAGCCTGTCTCACAATTTTTCCGATTCACAAATATGCTTAATCTTTCTCTCCTTCAAATCATTTTAAATTTCCATTTTTTAAAGCAAAACAAAATTAATATTCTTGTATAGATTTCATGGGTCCTATAGAACTCGAAACCAACCACAGGCCTCTTTCTGTGGAAGCACTATTTTTCTTAGTATTCTGTTTAGAAGCCTTTTGATGAAAGAAATTTGTGTTCTTTTCAAACTTGAGCCATGCCAATACTGGGACTATCGCATTTCTTCAAGTTCCATTAATTCAATCAGTTTTGACTTCACTGATGTTCTCATTCTCATTTCTAATGGCCCTTGTAGTAGCCAAATTCGAATGGATTGAAATCCTGAACACTTACTTGATGAGAGATTTAACCAATATACTCTTAAGAGCAATCATCCATGCTTGAGAGCACTTTCAAGCTCTTAAGAAACTGAGGCTAACAAAGGAGCAATCATCCATGCTTGAGAGCACTTTCAAGCTCCATAACACTCTTAATCCGGTATTGATTCATTCATACCAAACCTTCTCTATAATATGTTTTAGCATGTAACACAATCTGTCATATTGTGATTTTGGCAACATTAAAGAATGTTATGTAACTTATTAGATTAAGGTTGTAGAACTTTATAGAAGACCAAATTTTTATTTTTAATGGAAAATTGAAAAACATATTATTGTCTATTTACTAGTATTCCTTTTTTAGTAATGGCATGACCACATAATGCTACTGGCCCAAGTGAAAAATCATGCATTATTCTACTTGATCCACCTAATTTTGTTTTATAATTTTTTTTTCTTAAGTGATTTTTTTTAGTCAGTTAAATTTATCTACATGTGAGAAAAATTTGTCATTCCTCTTGATTTATCATCAAAATAAAAAGTATTTATGTCTAGTTGAAAAAAAGAGGGCGTATCGCTTGTGTATGGAAAATATAGCAGACAATTCACACTTATACCGGACAGGAAATTGGGGTAGTATTTGGAACCTTAAAGTCCCACCGAAAGTGAAGAATTTATTATGGATAATTTGTCGGGGCTGCCTGCCAACGCGAGCAAGATTGCCAGACAAAGGGGTGAACTGTACTTCGTTATGTGCTATGTGTGACGAAAGTTATGAAGACACGAGTCATGTGTTTTTTGACTGCCCGAGGGCGAGAATTGTGTGGCAGCAAAGTTTGTTATTGAGCAAAGTGATTTCAGTAATGCAGAAAAGCAACACCACGGCTGAAATTATTTTCACTCTATTACAAGAGCTGCCACAAGGCCAAGCAGAACAGATTGCAACATTATTGTGGAGTGTTTGGAAAAGTCGTAATTTGCGTGTTTGGGAGAATGTTACGGACACTGGGCAGGTTATTGTTGAGCGCGCGAAGCAATTGCTGCAGAACTGGAATTTCGCAAATTGTACGAAGCAAATAAGTGGGGCTGCTGGAACTGCAGTTGCGCCACATACTACCGCTGTCATGACAGATTCTGCAGCTGCTGTCATGACAGATTCTGCAGCAACAGTAGCGCTGCCAGTTCAGTGCAAATGGCTGAAACCGCACCAAGGAAGGTTAAAATGCAATGTCGATGCGTCATTTTCGGAAACATTGAACTGTGTTGGTTTTGGGTTGTGCATTAGAGATGAATACGGGAATTTTACCAAAGCTAAAACATTGTGGTCGATTCCTGTTTGCTCTTCGGATGTAGGCGAAGCATTGGGTCTTTACCATGCTATTCAATGGGTGCGAGAATTACAACTTTCGAGTGTAGATTTTGAGTTGGATGCCAAGAAAGTGTTGGATTATTTCAATAAGGGCGGGAATGATATATCCGAGTTTGGAGTTATAATGGATGAATGTAGGAAGAATTGCAATGATTGTTTTGAAAACTCTAAGGTGGAGTTTAGTCGGAGACAAGCGAATGTGGTCGCTCATACTCTTGCTCGAGAGACCATTTCCCCAGCTAGTCCCCATGTTTTTGATGATGTACCTCTTTGTATCTCGACTTTGATTTTTAATGAAAAGCTATAAGCTATTTTCCCTCAAAAAAAAAAAAAGAGGGATCATACTTCAAAGGAATGTGGATTCAACTCATGTTGTCAGTGTAAGGATCTTTTTGACGGAATCAATAAAAACATTTATTAGTGCTATATGAGTCTTAAAAGTTGTCCGACTCTGATGAATCTCTGCGAGATAATGTTAGATTATGATTAGGCCCACTTTGAGTTTTTAGTGGCCTAAGGGGACCTACAATTTTGTCTCTAACTAATAAATATATAAAAGATTTTAATTTCTAAAGTGTAAAAACAATTTGTTTAAAGATGATGATTTTTATTACGTTAAGAAATAATATAATAAAAATCTAACAAACTATAATAAAAATCTAATAAAAAAAGCCTCTAAAAAATCTAATAAAAATATCAAACTTCATAAAAAAAAACATTGAATTTTTAATTTAATATCCAAATATTCATACAAAACAATTTTTAGGAGCATTTTTGGATCATCAATAATCGCAAGATTAATTTGTATTTAATTTTGTGAGAATAAACAAAAGTATTTCTTGGAAAAAAGATTTTTTATAAAAACAAGATTAAATAGGATAAAAATTTGTCTTTTTTGCTTATATTTTGGGACAAAGAAAATGAGTTTTTTTTGCTTATATTATGGGACGGAGGGAGTACGTTTAATTTCTCTCTTCTTCCTTTCATATGTTTCAAATCATTTAAAATTTCACTATCCAAATCAGATAAAAAAGATTATTTCAGTATAGCTTTTATGGGTCATATATAGAACTTTAGAACCAACCACGAATCTTGGTCTCTCTATTTGAAGTAATTAGCTTCAATGTCAATGTGTAATGAAAAATATCAAGCCATGAACAAATGTATTTTGAGAGTAGCTCACAGTATTTGGGATGATTATCTCCAATATCTTAGCATTGATCTTGATGGTGAATTGGTGATTCTAAAAACAACATTGCTGAAGGAGATAGGTTTGAAGTCCCTTGAGTTACTTCATCATCTGTTGTTGATTAAATTAAGATCAAGCGCCATGGTCAGCAGCACATCATCCAAATTTATAGACATTCTTTTTTACTTTCATACTCCAAATTTTATTTTATATTTTAAAACAGATATTGAGAGCACAAGTAACATTCCAACATGAATATTCAAACACAAATAACTTGTTGAATTCAAGCACATTATACATAAGTTCTAATATGACAAGTTTTTATTGAAAATGGGATTTATTAAACTATTTTTCTAATATCCACATAGTATAAAAAATGTCACCAATAGTCATAAAGTATTTGAGAAATTCACGATCACTTCTAAAGGCCCGTGATAAAATAAAAACGTATATTTTTTTAAAAGAACAATGTTCTATTTAAATTTTTTAAAAGATAAATACAAGGTACCGTATATATGCAATACACCCAAAGATGAAAATCACTATCGTATACATGAAGACCTCCAAACCACCGTCCCAAAAAAACACTCACCTAACACCAAAAGCAAGAGGACCAAATTCTAATAGGCCTAAAACAAGACAACAGAAGAGGAAAAGAAAATCAAATAGGGGAAGAAGAAAAGGAAAATCTGATGGAGTGATGGTGATGGAACGCGTGGTATCAGAGAGAAAGAGAATAAGGAATTTTTGTTTTTAGTGGAGTAGTAATTAGTAGTACTATTGGACAATAATTTTTTTGAAGCTCGTACCTTAGGGAGACCCAGTTCCATTGAGCTCCTTACACACCCCAAAGTCTGGCCCTACTTCTAACCAGAGGCAAGTCAGAACGGATAGCAAGATCTATATGATTATGGAGATGAAGAAGAAAGTCCTAGGAAAATATTACTTGCACATCCTTTTTACTTTTAAACCCTTTTCTATAACTTGAAATATTTATGGTTGGTTATAATATTATCCTTCTTGCATTTGTTTTGATTGTTTGTCTCTTTATCTATGTTAAAAAATGTTTTTATTGCAAGGATAAAAGAGGGAAGAGATGAGGCAATCAAGGTGAAATTGAAATTAAACAATAGTTAAACAAGGATAAAAATTGAAGAACAAGCGTTGTCAACATTTGAATGAGCTATACACATGCGTATTTAAATTCATCATATCATATGTCGTATATATGTGATATATCTTTGATTCTAAAATTATGGCACGCAGGAAAGAGATGTCGAGCGCGGTGTCAAGACATCGTCACAACACAGATAACAAACTAAAGATAAATGTTAAAAGTAAAAGGCACACGTTGTTTATTTGTTAACCCAGTTTGGTGCAACGTCACCTACGTCTGGGGGCTACCAAGTCAGGAAGAAAATTCACTATAATAGTATTAGTTTGAAGCATACATAATACCTTCGCTCTACTAGTTTCACACCTAATCACTATCCTTGTAATTTCTATCTAAGACACTCCTAGATATAAGATCTCTCTCTCACTTCCTCTCAATCACAATCTTAGTGATTGAATCAACAGATATAACATAAATGGAGACACACTCCTAGACAGTAGAATTCACTCTTGCTTGCAAGCTTATGAGTGATTCAGAGTTTACAACTCAACTAAAAGTCCAGCTCTAGTATCAACGTGATACAAGAGTGGCTCACAAATAACAAGGACATACTAAAACCCTAAAAGACACTTTTGTAAATGACGGCTTCAATAGTGAATTGGGTTTTGAGTCTTCCTTTATATAGCCTGAATGCAAAATTGGCTTTTTGTTGACAAGCTAAACAATCAGCATACCAAATATATGGTCAATTTTCTTTGAGCAAATATATTATTTCCTTAAATGTCATGACATCCATTTTAAGAAACACGGTAATGCATAAACCGACCTCTGCAGCTTCTAGAATCACACGCTTCTTGGACAGCAATCCACGTGAATCATATCTTCAATAAAATATTCAGTGATCTCACGTTTGAAACAAATTTTTCAAGAATGCGAAACAAGACACGATATAATGTCGTTCCAACATATCAAAACATCTTGTCCGACATCTTGCTAGAACTCTTGTTTTAACAAAATGCGGCCAACTATAATCTATAAACCTACCAGATTCCAAACCCATGAAGGGATATACCTTGAAAAATCATCACAAAATAAACACAATAGGGTAGCAAACGAACAATTGTAGTTCTATTAGGCCTAAAATTCTCCATTGCCATGGCTACAAAGATTTGAACAGCATCACAAAGCTATCCATTTTTTGAATGAACAAAAGAAGGTGATGAAAGACAAGCTTTGATAGTAACAATAAAGGTAAAAGCATTTTGGGGTTGGCATTGTTGGCGTAGAAGACCCTAGGATGCTAAACCAAAGAGTTTTTCTAGCAACGCCCCAAAAATATCCATTTGCACCGAAATTTACTTAAACTTTAATTATTATAATACCGGAAATGTCCTTCTCTACATAAATTTTTTGAAAACCCTCTTCATCTTCAAAATCACATCTTTCTCCCAAACATCCATTGAAGGTGATGGAGCTTGATGAAAGGCTAAGATTAAGCATAAAATCGTTCATTAATTTTCAATTACATTCATATAAGCGATTTTCTATGTTTTCGTTTTATTTTCTTCAGCAAATCGAATTCGTTCACCGATGTGATTTTGTTTTTTTTTTAGAACTTTAAGTTTTGAGTCTACGTTAATTCAATTCACGCATCCCTATGCAAACTAAGACCACGTACACACATATATTAATTAGATTAAGTATGTTTATTGAATTAACATAGTTAGATTGTGATTTCTCTTACCCATCGATTCAATGTTGATGTCTGGTTTTATCTTCTTTTACATCGTAGTTGCATACTTCCATGCTTAGATGCTTTGATACATATAATATTTGATGTCTGATTGTTGAACTACATATAATGGACGTGCTTTCTAATTAAGAATGTATAAACCCTATAAGTTTGACGTGATTTCTATTTTGAGATTAATTGTGTTTTCATAATTTGAAATAATGGATGTTTGTTATATGCGAGCCTAATAAACTCAATTTTGACTTCAAGATTGATACTTTGTTTCATGATTCTTTGTAAGAGATGAGATGTTTTAATGATGAGAGAAGAAGAAAACGTAAAAATGAAAAGAGGCAGAGGGTTGGATATTTAAATTTTAATTTCATAATAGAGATATTTTGATCATTTTAGGGTACGTAAGTGGATGATCAAGGGGTGTTATGGAAAAAAAATCTAAACCAAAATGAAAAGTTGGAATATTTATTGGCATCAAAGACATATTTAACTCTTTATACTATGGTTCCTAAAAAAAAAAAAAACTCTTTATACTATGGTGCACCTAGTTATAATATTTTTTATATATGCCAAAATTTTTTTTTGAAGAAATATATGCCAAAATTTTGACAAATAAGTTCAAAATAACTCTCATGGATTGGTATTATGATGTAAGACTTAATATTTTGGGGTTACCCTCGCCCACGCTAGTGGATAATGAAATTGATCTCCTAAATTATAATTGATCCTTGAGGCGTATATTGAAAGTTTTTAAATTTTTGGGGACCAAATTTTACTCCATTAATATTAAAGTTTTCAAATCACTACACATCATCATCAAACTATTTCACGTCGTACACTAAAACTAAAAATTACTAATATTTTTCACTAACCTAATAATAGATAACGTCTTTCAGTAAAGTTATACCTAAGAGTAAAAGGCGAATGAATGGAAAGACATTGAGCGCATCTCATGGCTCCGAATCTTGTATCGAATGAAGTTCTTTCCTTTTATAACCTCACAGCTTACACTAGTCTTTGTACCAGTCGATGTGGGACTTGAACAGCAAAACATAGGCACATAATAATGCTTCTGTTTTCTCTCCAAAAAAAAATAATGCTTCTGTTTCTTTTTGTATTTCGTCATTGCCTCCACAAAAATCATGTTGTCTCACAATTCCATGCTTAATCTTTCTCTACTGGATTTCATATATTTCGTATCATTTTAGATTTCATCTTCCAAAGCAAGTCAAAAAGAATATTTTAGTATAGATTTTATGGATCAAATAGCACTTTAAAACAAGCCACAGTCTTGACCTTTGTTTATGTGGAAGCAATAAGCTTCAATGCCATGTGAAGTGAAAAATATCAAGCCAATTAGAGCACTGTTTGTAATTATTCTACCATGAACAGATGTAGTTGGAAGGATTATCTTCAATATGTATGCAATGATCTTGTTCCATGCTAGCTGAGGATGCTTTTAGTCAAGACTTTTGTTATGTATTGGTTCATTATTGAATTACCAAACCATTGTGTCATTACATCAAGAGAAGAGTCTACTCATTTTCTTTTCTTCTGTTGAAAGAAATTTGTGATCTTGTTTTCAAAGTAATGTTCTCACTCTCATTTTCATTGCTCTAATGAAATAGTTTCCCTTGTAGCCAAGTAAATGGATTGCAATCCTGAACAATTGAACATATTTAAACAATACTCAAGATCAACTACAATTAAAATAAAAGTGGGTTTTTTTTACAAAAAAAAGCGGGGGGTTCATCCATAATAAACAGTATATATATGTTCAGTAATTCAATAATAAAAACAACCTTATAAAAACAAATATATAATATAATTTTGACAAGGATAAGTATATAATAATTTTTCAAAAAATAAATATTGTAGATATTATTTTAACACTCTAGTTTCTGGGGGAAGACGGCTCGAATAATCCAGAGTTGGATAATTAAGTAAAGTCTGATAAAAGTCGTTACAATCATAAATCAAAATCGGTTTCTTCTAATCGGTTCGTCCGTATCGGAAGCTTAGCATTGTTGTTCACCAAGTAGATACATCTTTTGAGAATGGGTGGACAGCAGATAGTGGCAATTTTGATTTATTCTCGGTGGATAACATCATACCAGGTTAAATAAATAAGCAGATGTAAGTTTTGTCATTTTGAGAAATATACTATAACTACTTGATGATAGTGATACAGATAATTATAAAAATTCACAACAACAAAAAAATATCCACAGTACGTGGATATGGGAGAGTACACGTGTCTTGTCCTGATTTGTAGTTTTGTTATGGTGTTCTGAACAGATATCACAAAGCCAAAAGCGCGGTTTTGGATTCCAACCTGAATGCTCTAAGGTCACCTTCTTCTTCCATTGAATCACATACATGCTTGGGAAATTCATTTTGGTTAGTACTCATTGTTCATCATTTTACCCTATGATCCTTGTATTACACTGACACCTTATCCCTTAGCTTATCAATAAATTCTTGAATCTTGATTATTAGCTATACAAGATATGTCACTAGTTGTCATTCAGCAGCAGAATATTCTGCATACAAAGTCCTTTCTAAGTGTCAGATTAGATCTGTACTTAAACAAACAACCTCAGTCTAGAATTTCCAATCTAGTTTTCAGCTTGGTTTCTAACCACAGATACAGTCATGAGAAACTATATCTTGGTGGGACAAAAATGGTACCTATTAATAAAATCAGGCACAGTTTCTATCCCGTTGAATGTCAACAAGGCTTGCCTGATGAAGATGAAGATGAAGACGACGACGATGATGATGATGATGTCTGTCCCGTTGAATGTGTGAGAGAATTCAAGACTGATGAAGAGTTCCTCAAAATTCTAGATAAGTCTAAAGGAACTGGATCTCTTGTTGTGGTGGATTTCTTCCGAACCTCTTGTGGAAGTTGCAAGTATATTGAGCAGGGTTTTGCAAAGTTGTGCAAGAAATCTGGTAGCCATGATGTTCCTGTTATCTTTCTAAAGCACAATGTAAGTATTATATATCTCTTGTTAACTGTTCTACTCCTTTGTATTGAAGAGTTGTTAACATAATTGATTTATTTAGTTTGCCCATGGTTACTATTAGTTACAAATTAGTTAGTAACTTATGGATTAACAACTGATAGTTGTGATTTGTGTTAGTTTTATACGTTGTGTTTTATAAATAGAACACCAATGTATCATCATTATTTGCCTTATCATTGTCTCTCAAACTAGAGATTTTATTCGATTAATAGTTAGATTGAGCAAGTTAACTTTTATCAAGACTCTTAGCTATCACTCCCATCTTATTGCAGGTGATTGATGAGTATGATGAAGAATCTGAGGTTGCGGAAAGACTTAGAATCAGGGTATTTATTTCTCTTTTATAAATTTCAAACTAGCTTGTATCTGTCATCAGTATCATCTACATGTTTCTTGTTTAATAGTAATAACTTGTCTTTAACAGTTTGATGGTTAGTCCCTTCATATTTGCATGATTACTCTCTTAGGCCTTCAATTGATGCATAATCTTGTTCTCTTAGTATGCATTCAATTGATGCATAATGTTGATTACTCTCTTTTGACACTTACCTCTCAAAACTATATTACTCTATTGATGATAATTATATCTTCTCCTTACATGATATAAATATCTAGCTGTGCATCATTTTTACCAAAATCAACCTATTGCAGGCAGTGCCTCTCTTCCACTTTTACAAAGATGGGAAACTGTTGGAAGCATTCCCAACCAGAGACAAAGAAAGGATTGTTGCTGCCATCCTCAAGTACTCATCTCTTGAAGCAGAAGATATTTTGAGCTAACTTCGAGCTCAAGGGATGGTGTCACGCGCCCATGGTGACTGTTGTATGTATAAATCAGTCTTTGTGCGTGACAATATATTCATTAAACAACATTTTGTATTTATACTCAGAAGAATAAAATACTCTAGTCCTGTCAGCCTAATTCACTTTGTTGGGAAGTATCCGGTGGAGAGTTTGTAAACACGGAAAAAGAGTAATGGTACCTTCTAATGTTTGCGGATACTAGATTAGTAGTAGATGAGTGTGGCTGCGAATGTGATTCAAAACTCAAATGAGTATATGTAAAGTTTATTTCATTAATTGTTATCAGGTGTCATGATTTCTGTATTTGATATGTATACTTCCGTAAACTGCTGATCACGCATATCATAAAACTGAAACACACATGTAAAATACGAAATTGTCCTTCGGCAGTTAACTGTTGATGAAATGTTATAAGAACAGAATAGACATAGAATTTAACCTCGGTAGTTAAATTCTTGTTAGTCTTGGTTTAAATGACGGTATTCAAGTGTCAAAAGAATGAGATTCATTCCTTGACACTTCAATACCTTCATTTAAACCAGCCTAACAAAAATTTAATCTTTTGAAAGGAACAATAGAAATGTCGGTCGAATGCTGAGTCCTGCCGTTTAACAAGTTTGAATTACCCCATTCAGAGGAAGACAATTGTTGTAGTTGGAAGGTGCATTTCCCTATCTAATCATGATCTTCTGGCGGAATCAGATTGTTGATAATATCTTCAGTTGATCTCAGCAAGGTTACCCGCATATCGATCCACTGGAAGATGTTGTGCTCCCAAAACATGTTCTTCACGTTTTCGTCGTTCGTTAATTCCACCCAAGTGAATGATATTCTCCCCTCGTCGAGCGTTGGACGTTTATACCGAACGTATTTCACCCTCCTTGTGTCTCTGGGGTTGACTCCTTGGTTGAATTCATT
>Ga0315914_1006744_pt1 | contig 16152 bp, 3 predicted proteins | sample MpolenodulesMG_FD_203920 | JGI IMG/M metagenome (GOLD analysis project Ga0315914, IMG submission 203920) | Medicago polymorpha root nodule microbial communities from Los Angeles, California, United States - elongated nodules | ecosystem: Host-associated > Plants > Roots > Nodule | place: USA... | reverse complement strand
GGAGGAAGGGAAGTGCTTTTACCTTCAGGTTTCGGGGATGTTCAGTCTTTGGCTGACCATGGTGCAAGTAATAATGGGTGCAATCATAAATTACATAACCCAATAAGCCGCCACCAAATAAAGCAGGAGTAGTTGAAGGGGTGGAAAAGAGCTTCACCACGTTCCAGAACTGGAGTCCGCAAAATACAAAACACCAACATCACTTCATGAAATTTTAAACTATGTGTGCAAAAATCATCTGAATCTTACCAATATTGACATATCTATAGAGGATTAGTCGAATAATTTTCTAAAATGTAAAAAAGTCTTCTCGCATTTTGAAAAGAAAGCTACAAATTGTGTTATAGTAGTACACGACTGGAGCCAGGAGAGTCTGTCGTGACTTCACTCAAGAAATCCAGAAACAACAATTTATTTGTTTTTCTTAAGCTCCTATCAAAGAAGGTTGTAAAATATCCTTAAATTATTATTTGAAGAATCATTGTCTTCCCACATGAAATTAAATACAAATTCAACTTTAGTGAGATCTTATCCGCCATTCTTATACTTCACTCTGTTTTAAAAACAAATATCCGGCTTCAAACAGCCAATGTTGTACCCATGGTGACTTTTCTTCCAAATTATGTTTTTAAACAGTGGCATGCAGTGCCACATTACAAAGAATCCATCAAATCTTACTATTTAAGTAACCATTTGACATAATAAGAAAGCTTCGATGTGAAACTCCTTAAAGGAGTAATTTGATGAAAATTTGTTGTAGGAAAAACATTGAACCTGATTGGTGAGGTGAGAAACCAAATCGAACAAATTTAAAAAAGAATGACTGACATCCACAGGTTTTAAGTTTTAACAATATAATAATAAAATATACAAGGACCAAAACCTTAAGTCAGGTTTCTTTTTTTTTTTTTTGGTCAAGTTAAGTCAGGTTTCTAATTAGATAGAAGACAGTCTTTGCTTTGGATCTAACTCAGCCTTACAAAACTGACTAATAAGGCGAAGATTGCCTAGGTTTTAAAAGTTGTACTTAGGCTTTTTCTCAAGCCAATGTGAGACTTGAATTTCCCTGTTGAGGGAAAAAAAAAAACTAATTACTCTTTTGGTTTCCAAATTCCTATTACGAGGAAGAATTCATGATAAAAACATAGACGAAATCTCAATATTTCTTCATTGCCAATAAAGTATTTGAAAATTCAGTGTATAATATGGCAAAAAATAGATACCGGGAACAATAATATAGCTGTTGCAGTAGGAGGGAAAACAAGTCTCAAACCATCCATGGGGTGTTTGTGGTGGCAGCCATGTAGAAGATAATGTATGGTATTCCCCCTAAAGCAACATTTAACCAAAAAGCATTATGGAAATAAACTTTCAGTGTTATTCAAAACCAATAAGCTGTTACTCAAAGCAGATATGGTTCAGCTACATGCAAAAACTAATAAGTAACGCTAGCAACACATTCTTTTACTAACATTATTTATTATTGGGTAAAATCTCTATCAAGTACACTAAATCATGTTGGTCCCACTTTTTATATAGTGGGACACCCCCTGTTTAGGGAAACCGGCATGTATTTTATTATGATAATAGAGATAATAGTGTGTTAAAGAATGTATTGCCAACATTTCTTAAATCAACTTATGATTTCATGCTATGGAAACAAAAGGGAACACAGAGAGAGATCTAACCAGTAGGTCTTTGTTTTAATGTGAAAAAGAAAACGGTGCAATGTATACTCAAGCAATGTCCACACAAAAATGCCAAGAACCACCATCAGAGCTATATGAGGACAGCTGAGGCCCATTTGTATAGAGTTATATACAAACCAACATACAACTGGAAGCCAAATAACTGGTATTGCCCACCAGACAGTGAGGGTCAAGGACTGTTCCAAACAGTAACAAGTCAAGTACACATGATATTAAATGTATAACAGAACATACAAATTAAAATCTTCATTTGCTTGTAATATGGTAGATTATTAAAAGGATTGAAGATAGCAACGTGAACGCTTTAGTTGCAACATGCCAATCAAAATCAAAGGAAACCTTTATCCAAAAGCTATATAACCAGAAAACTTTATCATTACTAAAAAACTAGAAATACACGGAAACAATAAAGGATTAGGAGTGATTATTCAGGGAGAAACTTAGATTAGAGACTATTCATGACAAGATAACTGAAACTCTCCCAGTGAAGTTTCATCATGTGAGAAAAAGGCAAATAAAAGTCCCTGATAAAAAGTAGACATGTAGAAGATAGCGAAATAATTTTTTTGGAGGAACTACGGTCATAGAAAAATTGTGAAGAAATCTTTAAAAAAGACTTTGCTCTAAACATTTTTACATTTTTACCAAAAACTTGTTTTTTTAAAAATCCAATATCATTAACTGATCTACCTAGCTTAGCCTAGCAATCTCCACCCCCACCCCTACACCAAGTGATACAAATCAAGACTTAGCTGTTGTGGACATGTTCAATGATATACCTCTAGAACCTCATTTTGAAAGAAACGGGGACCTTCCTTGCTAACAATGGGCTGATGAACCCACTCTTCATAAGCTTCACCAAGATGTCCAACCTATAGAACATTAAAAATTTGTTCAAGTTCTTTTGAAATTACTAATACAAAGTACAAACTACCTACTTGTTGTCACAACCTAACTTTACACATAAAATTAACGAATACGTAACATTTGAAATCTAATACATGACATGGAGAAATTTTTGAAAGAGGACTTTTAAGCCTGTACCTGGAAAACAAGGGGCTTGTCCAAATCAACTACAAAGTCATGGGCAACCATCTTGGTACTGAACACCAAAAATAAAAAAGTGTTAATCACTTAACAGAAAACCAATTCAATGATAAAAACAACGGTAACAGAAACGGTGTCGCAAAAGCATAATATTATGAACCACTTATAATATGTTAGGAAACTGTAACCAACATTGTTTTCACATGCCTTTCTAATGACATCAATGTCAACCTTTCTTGTAGGAAAAAGTCAGAAACATGACATGTCAATATACAACAAAACAACTAAGTACCAATAATCTAATTAGCTTGTAAATTATGCTACATAACAAAAAGTATATAATTCTCATTGCTTAATGCCAAAGCTTACGTACCAAATTAAAATTTCTTCTGTCCCATTCTATAAACACTCTTACAGCCACCAAAAAAGACCATAGTCGTTTTCATCTTACTATAAATAAATACCAAACTTATTCACTCGTCATCATCAACATCACAAAAAAAAACTAAGCAACAATAATTTCACATGCATAAACATTAAACAGTGCAAAAAATACATCAAAAAAATAAAATTCAGTTAGCACAACTTTTTTATTTTTTTGCACAATCCTAAAAAACAATTAATAATTCAAATTCTCTTTTTCTAAACTCTCATTCTAACATAGAACAACTAATCAAATTCTCAATTTTCACAGCAAATACAGAATTGAAATCTAAGAACAAATTAACAACAACACTATCAACTATCACATATCAATGAAGAATCGAATTAAGCAGTAAAACGTTCGAAATTGTTAAAATCGAAATTAGGTTATAAGAAGACAAATTCAGAACATGAAAGTGCTGAAACAAAAGCGAAATCGGATCTAAAAATCGGAAGTGAAGTAGAGAAAACTAACCGAACAGTAGAAGTAAACAATGCAGGTGGAATCGAAATCGGAGAGTGATCGGAGAAGCGCCGTGCACGGCAGCGAGAACCACCGTGAGCGATGAGAACTGCGCCGTGAGAGTGAACGTAGAAAAGGGGATTGGGGATAGAGTTTGCGTGTTGTGTGGAGTGATGAAGCAATGATTTAGTGGGGTATCAGAGAGATGATCTGGACCGTTCGATTCAAGAGAATAAACTTTTCAAGATGGAATCTAGCCGTTGACAGACTGGCTGCATGGGGGATCATGTGTTTTCGCTACGTGGTGGGATTCTATTGGAGTTTGATGAAATTCAATACTTTGTCAACTATATTTGTTCTTCTTTCTTTTTTTTATAATATTTTTTTTCGACTATTGATGTATTTATCGATATCATAATAAATTAAAATATACATTGAATTTTGTTAATAATATACAGTTTTAAAGATAATTACATTTGAAACGACCCAATTTCAAGAGCGAAGCTCTACCAATGGAGAACATCAATCGCAACAATATGATAGTTAAGTTGGAGCAAGCATGAAGGAGTCAAATCAATCTTCATTCTTTTCTTTGGTGCGGCTAGGATATCATGGAATTGAACTAGTGACCTTGCCCGTGAAGTAAAACAATATGTCCATCGTCCATCCAATTAGGAGAGAGAATCAATAGAGGATAGGGTTTCATAAAACTATAAATGGCATGACATATTAAAATAATGTTATAAAGATGATGATCAAAACAATATTTAAAGGACCTAATAGCATAACAAGTCTAATAACTTCTTATTTAATTTCTCCCCTTAGACTCATGATGCTACGACATGAAGAATCGAAAGTTTGTCAAACCAAAAACGAAAAAACATACTCAATAATATAAACTCAAAATACTACCCCCTCAAGTTAAAGTTTACTAAGTTGTACACTTTTTACAAGATTAACTTTGAAAATAAACCAAATCAATTGGCATCATGACCAACGGAGAGGGCAACCAAAGAAGAAGTTGCACCCGAAGGGATGAAACCAAATGAAAATTGAACAAAAGAGATAATAAAGGGAGAAATAACCAAAAGATTCAAATATATCTTCAATGAGAATTGTTCACAAAAAATTGTGAGCACTACATTGACTCACCAAATTAACCAAAAGAAACACCATAATATGAGGCTTCAGAAACATATTGACTTACCAAATTAACCAAAAGAAACACCATAACATGAGGCTTTCACAAACCAATTGTGAGCACTATTTTGACTCATTGAAGCACAAAAAGAAACATCATAACATGCTGCTACACAAATAAATTGTGAGCACTATCTTGATTCACCGAACAACCAAAAGAAACACCATAACATAATGTTTCACAAACAGCTGAAGTAGCTACTAACCAAAACGAAAAGAAACTCAATCAAACTAAACTGGGTGAAACCAAACCAAGACGAATTGAAGAACCAATATGAACAAAAATGAATCCAAACAGTAAGAGGAGATACAAACAACTGAAAAAGAAGCAACAATCAAATAGAGAGAAGTCAACCTGAACAATCATCTGTGTTGAAGCCTCACAGACACACCCACACACAAACTAAATTTTACCGTACTAAAACTCTCTAAATTGTGCTTTCAGTTGAAGAATAATATTTTGATAACATCTTCAAATGCATACTATTAAATTAAATAGCAGGAAACACTGCCAATATCGATACAATGCACACATACACAGGACACTCAACTTACAATCCATTATATGTCGTCATCTTGTTTATTTTTCAATGTAAACGGAGTGACCAACAAACGTATGCAACCTTGAAAAGCAATATTGGACTCTGGCTTTAACTATTAGTTCTGGATTTGGTGGGATTCAGCCAGTAGTGGTGTGAAATAACTATTGTACTGCTTCGTGATTCATTCGGGATAAATTCCTTCGCTTTATTTAGCATTTTCCTAAACCAAAACCAAATAAAACAAATTAAAGTAAATAAATAAAAAACTTTTGAAGAGAATGATATTTTGAAACACCCATAGAACAAGTGTTGTAACCACTGCTAGATCTTTTGGCTTGTTGAATCTCAATTTTTTCTATGAGTCTTGGATAATATAGAGTTAAGTTGGTATCTCCTTCTCTAGTAGGTGTAACAGTACTATCCACAAGGCTCTTATCCTTTGCTTCTCCCCATAGTTGTTGAAGCATAAGAATGTCTTGCTGAACTCGGAGATTAAAAAGTCTGTGAAAATTAACAAGCTGGACAAGAGGGTCTATTTCATTAGTTTAAGAGATTAATCTTTGTAAGTTGCGCACCAGTTTACACAAAAAATATACAAGGATTCTCCAATAAGTTGGGAACTTGTATTTCCAGTTTGCCGTTGTTATTATTATTGGACAATGTTAGAGTTGTTTTTTTACCTCGTTTATTTTAGTAGTTTTATCCATTTTCCTTTAAAAAAAAACTTGTCTCCATATCCTACAAACAGCTGAAATTAAAAAATTATAATTATTTTACAATTTTATCAAAAATATCGATATACAAATGAATATCATAAAAAAAAAAAAAGTTATTTACATTTTCATTTTTCGAAATATCCGAAACATAGTATATGTTCTGAGCATTTACTTTTTTTTTTTAATATTGGAAAATTTCAGATTTGTATTTATAGTATAGGGTTATATAAGTTGTTTGTTGGTCCTTAAAAATACAACGAATTTTAATTTTAGTTCATAAACAATAAAATAGGCTGTTTTCATCCTCACAAATTTTTTGCTTTTTTTTTTGTCATTGGCCAATTTATGTTCATATTAATGTCAAAATTATCACTCTTTTTTGTTCAAGATGTGTTCATGTTATATCAAACTATTATGTTCAACCCTTCTATGTCAATATTTTCATCTTCAAAAATATTTTTAAAAAAAAATGTCATAATCATATCCACTTGAAATAAAAAACAAAATGATTTGTACCAAAAAAAAAAAAACAAAATGATTTTTTTTGTAAGGATGAAAACATCTAGTTTTATTTTTTAGAGATTAAAATCATAATTTGCTATATTTTTTAAGACAAAAAACTTATTTAACCTTGTATTACATGGACAAGATTTTATTCCAAGGTATTTAGAAAAAACATGTTTGGTTAGCTTTATAATATTCCTAGGAACCATAAAAATAGGGATTATAATAGGTAACTACATTGGAATTTATTCTCATCTCCATGGAAACTTTATTCCCACCAATTTCCTTGGGAAAGTTTTTCTATTCCCATGGACATTTTATACCGGGAATAAAATTTAGTAAACTTGTAACAAACATAGGCATATACATTTCTATCATTTTATTTTCAGGAATCAACAAATATAACTTAAAATAAACACACCCTAATTTTCTTATTTTAGAGTAATCAAACAAATCCATATTACATAATATGGCCATCGGGTGTACAAGAGTTTAATTTTTGCTTGAAACAGTCATTCACCAAATTTTATTTGTTTATTGTTGAAACTCTACATTATCGGATCCCTTTTCTTCTATTAAAAGATGATTAAATTAAGGGGCCTTCTACGGTGCAGTCAGAAAACTGACTTTTTTGAAAAAGTTAATTTTAATTTTAATGTTTGATTCATTTTTAAATTGTTGATTACTGATTAATGATCAATAGTAATTCATCTAGTAATATTTGCAACATCTTGGACTTACAGGTACTATTTTATCGTTGGCATCTTTAACATGCAAACAAATTTGATGATATTATGTGATAGTCTTGAGTGTTACACTTTGTGGGGTGTTACACTTAAAACAAGGTAGGATAAAATTAGATTAAGTGTAGTCTCGTTAATCTGATGAATTGATGATACTATGGGGACTGAACTTTTGATGCCACTGTACAAACAGTGGGGTGTTACTCACTACAATTTTGATGTTATAGTGTTAACTTCATCAGAAAAGTCATTTTCACGACTTCACCATAGAATTTTCCTTAAATTAAATCTATATGAAGTGTAAACTTCGAATTAAGATTTATAATATTGGTATAAAAATAATATTTTGCAATTGTAATTTAGAACAATCGAAAACATTAAATTTAATTTTATCAAATCAGAATATTTTTTTCGGAGTCTTCCAAACTAAACCCAACCATGGGTATTTTGATTGTTGGATCATATGAATTTTTACACAATAACCAATCTAGATCACACCACAAACACCCCTAAGTTTAAGAATCGATGTTCAAATTCCTTTTGAGTGAGTTGTAAAATGAGTACCAGTAATATCATTTTGATTGATAATTATATTGAAACATGTAGAAGACCCATAAAACTTACATAATACGAATTAGATGGTTTGTTTCAAGGTGTCGTTTGACTTGAACCCTTGAAATTTTGTCTAAGATGACACATAACATTTAGATTAAATCAGCTACCAATTCTTATCATGGTCCATCCATACTAAATACAACCCATCAACTTCATCTCTTGTATCACAAGCTTTCTCTTTCAGACTTAAGTTCCTTTTTCTTTCAAAGTGTTTGAAAGCTTAATACTATTAATAATCAAAGAGATTGGAACTATGAACCATAAATAGCCTACATTCGCAATCTCAACTCCCAAAAAATCCAAAACAAAAATCACATCATATTCTAATTTTCTATCGTAGTTGGCTGGCTCAACATCAAATCGAAGCTCCTAATCCCTACTACTACTTCTCTATATCATAGAAACATCATTTTCAAGGCTGAAGCAAGTTTCATCGTTTCTTTTACAATAGAAAACTTAAAACTTAACGAAAGCCTACCATTACCAAGCATGAGCCAACAAGGTAACAAAAAAAAAACCATAGAAAACAAAGATACAACCCTCTATTGCAGCACAACCATGAGCTTGTCACTTGTGTTGTGAGTATTGAGTTAAATCCGAACACCATAGTTACTCATAATTATTTTAAGTTTAAATGCAATTTTCTCCTTATATTTCAAAACGTTGCGATTTTGACCCTCTAAAAAAAATAAAATTATCCTCTATCTTTAGGAAATTATGCTCTCTTGTTTAACCTTCTAACTTTAGAAAAATATGCTATCTTGGATCTTTATCCTCAGGGAAATAAGCTTTTTGACCTTTTATCTTTACAAAAACTTGCGGTTTTGGTCCCCTGTTTTGAGACATGTGACGTGACGTCTTCTCAATAGCTTTGCAACGTTGTGTAAAATTAAGGGGTAAAATTGTTATTGTTTTTGTTAAGGGGCTAGAATCACAACTTTTTAAAAGTTAAGGGTCACAAATGGATTTAAGCCGTTATTTTATCTAATTTAGTTCATTATTTGATTAATATAACATAAGACTTCTAAAATCATCCCTTAAAAAAACTTTTAAAAATGTGGTATGAGGTTTTAGGATTGTAGGAATTTTGATAGGGTTATTTTATATGGAACCTTCTTTTAAAGAGTGGAAGAGATTATTCAAAGAGTTTTTTTTTTTTGGGTACACAAACACCACAAATATCGTCCCTTAAACAACCTACTTAGCTTTTTGAAGCCTTTATCTGCCCTTAATGAATATACCCAACGCAAGAGGGAATTGGCTCTTCACGAGAATCACATACGAATGAACGTGACCAAATGTGCATGATTCGTGTGTCCTTGTTGCCTTTATATTGGTCCCTCTCACATAAAGTTGACTACCCCCCTTTTATTTCGTTTCTATACCATCTACCTTTACCTTTCACCATTAAAAATGGCCAATAATGCAATATTTTATACTTGTTTTTAAAGAAAGTAAGTAACCCTTTATTCATCTACTCAAAGTTTAAATTTGCCCTAATACAATGGTTTCTACTTTAGACTACATAACATCAGTGGCAATTACTTGTTCCTCTGGCAACAAGAGAATTAGAGAAACACGAAATGTATTCACGAAATAGGACATTATTATTTATTTGCCTACTCCAATAATAATGTTTTTTCTTTGAAAGAATAATAATGGCGTTATATGTACTCCCTCCGGTCTCAAATATAAGAAAAGATTCTTTTTTTAGGTTCATTGAATAATTAATGTATTTGTTTTACAATGTAGACCAGATATATTAACTACTCAATGAACTTAAGAAAGAAATCTTTTCTTATATTTGAGACCGGAGGAGTATATATTACAAAAAAAAATCAAATAAACTTTTGGGATAAAAAGTACACGGCATAAAATTATTTTCACTATAATATAATTCTGTAATTGCATGAATAAGATATGTTGAAACTAACATTTTCACTTTATCAAGTAATGTTGAAAAACTTCTTACGCTGAAAGATGCACATATTTCTTTCCTTTAAGATAACTCAAACACAAGTCATCCAAATCAAATAAATACAAGAACAAATTCTTTTAAGGAACACTCCTAAATAACCAAACTGAATAATATGATTAGAAAGTCGCATCAGAAGCGCTAAAAAGATGTCTAAACACTGCAACACGACCTGCCACATACTCCCAGAATATTCACAACTCAGAAAAAGGTGATTAAAACTTTTATCCAAGCCTCACCCACCAATACAAATTAGAATATGAATGAAGAATTCTACGACGAAGTAAATTGTCTTTCATAGAAATTCTATTATTTAACAGGCATCAACTAAACAAAGTAGCCTTCAAAGTAACATATTTATTCCAAATGATATTTGCGACGTTTGATCAATCATGATGCTCCACACTAGACAGTAAATAATATACTCCACTAATTGTATAACCTTCACCGAGATTCAACTTCCAATCCCACTTATCTAGCTATTTGACATGCAAAAAAAATGTTATACATCAAATCACTGCACCCCCACATGTTCATCCTCTCATGCTAACAACCTTTGTCGCCATATTCTACCATCACCATTACTCAACGACAAACACCAAACAATTATCATACAACTCGAAAAAAACGTTTGAACTTATCACACAAAGGAGCATCCTCAACCCAAAAACCAATCCATAAAAGCGTACTAACCCCATTACCCACCATCACTATCAAATTATCATCAAACCAATTACCATTTACCTAATAAAGTCAAGTTATATTTCCAAATTCTATGAACTTTCAAACTTTTATTCTCCCTATCTAGGCAAATCTTATCTTATGCCATTTAATCCAATGAGTTTCCCTAACAGGGGTGGATCTAGTGTTAGGCATGGTGTGGCAGCTGCCGCACCAGATTACAGCCCAATTTTTTTTTATAAATATATTAGACCGAAAAGATAATATATATTACATAATTGGACAATGTTTCACAAATCAATGTGTGGTCCAGTGGTAGATAGTCCTTTATCTATAATCACGTCCATGGTTCAACTCCCAGCACCACCGTTTTTAACTTCTTTTTAAGAAGAAAATCATATTTTTAGGAGAAAATCATCAAAAGTGTGGTGGATGGTATTCAAACCTGAGACATAGAGATGTAACAAACTTGCCTTAGCCACTTCGCTGTAGTGCTTTTTCTGTTTAATTTTCGCATTACTAATATATATATCGTATTATAAATCAAATGTACACTAAAAATTTTCTTTTGTAATTTTGCCACACCAAACCATCATGTCTAGATCCGCCCCTGTTCCCTAACATCGTCACACCCCCACAAAAAAAACATTTAAAAAGTAGATTCAATATAAGAGATAATACTTGCAGGAGCCTTGAAGATGGAGAGAAAATAGACTGATAACGAGGACAAGACATATTTTAGAAGTATGAAGCGACCATCTAGAAAAAGATTCTTACTTTTCCACTCATATAACATTTTCTCAATACACTCAATTAACAAATTCCAAAAACTTAACTGATGGGGTTACCTCCTATAGAAATGGCAAGATAAAAAAAGGAAATTCAACAAATTTTACCATTAAGAACATTATAGGCCTCTATCTACCAAGAATCAACCACGTTAACCCCCACCAACTAACTCTTAAGAAAGTTCACCTTAAAAACCCAAAAGCGCTTAAATAAAATAACACAAATCTCTTCTTACTTAACATGATTCCAAATTAAGACTTGAGCTTGGACATGTAATGACGCTAAATGTATGTTTCGTTCCACTTTTAGAGGGATCAAAATTGATTTTGGAAGTGTAGGATTGATTTTGACATGTTTGATTGTTTTCAGGTATAATCAATTTCGTCTCCAGAATTATTCTTATTCTACTTGAAGGTAGGATTTGTAGTTTTTGGTTCTAAAATTGATTTTTACATACAAATTTATAGTTCATATCACGTTTACATAAGTGTTTCCAAACACAAATCAATTTACATTCAACTCACTTTTAATCAAAACCAATTTCACACGATCAATTCACTCAAACTCAATTCTTGTCATCGCACATTTAAGTTCTACAAAGTTTGAGAGATTAATCTCGGCAATTTTTCGATGAGAATACTTGATTTACACAATGAAAAATGATAACAAATACCCTAGACTACTAATTAAGAAAACAATTGTATAGTAAATATATGTTAGAGCTTGTGTTGTCAAATTTTTAAAAATATAAAAATAATGTTTTTTCAATGGAAAATTTTCTTTTTTCTTTTTCCTTAATTGGTGCTCGATGAATACTAGTATGATCCTTACACGAAAATGACTTCAAAAAGAAGATAGGTTTGCCTCTTCTTATTGTCGGCAAACTACAGCTTCCCTCATCATGAGGTGTAGTAGGCATGCCAAATGTTTGAGTGATTGAGTAAGCATTTGGAATTTCAAAATTGAGCTAACACATGAAAAGAACAATGAATTACCAACAAAAAAGGTTCAGCATGAGACAAGGGACTGCGTTTCCATTCATTGATGTATTTTAAATTGTAACAAAAAAAAAAGATTCCCAGCTTGCCTTTGGATGCTTTTTTGGTAATTGGAACGGAACAGTACGGCAAAATGAATATGAACAAAAAAGTGCCTTTATCTCCTTATTTAAAAATCGAGATTTTAACTTATTAAACGATTTAAAAATAGATATATTCTTTTTTTGAGGGAAAAATAGATATATTCTATTTTTAACATAAAATAAATATATTCGTACTTACTGATTTCAGGTAAGATTTTCCATCTATTTCCACTTTTCATTTTTTTCATAAAATAAAATCATGCCTTTTTTTTTTAAAGAAAATAAAATCTTACCTTTCTTTCAAAAATTAATTAAGTTTTATGTCAAGAATTACCAGAGTAAAAAAAAGTACAAATAAATGAAATAGGAAATTATAAATTTATTGTTTTTGTATTTGTCCTTATCACATACATTATTATTTTATAATTATTACTTATTTTTTTAAAGTGAACAACTCACCTTCACTTTTAAGAAGAAACGAGTGATATCATTTTTTTTCCTTCCAACAAAGAGAGTAAGGCTCTGCTTGGTAAAAATAGTGAATAGCTGGTGGCTGAGAGCTTATAGCTTATAGTTTATAACTGATGACTGATAGCTGATAAGTTAATTGAAGTGTTTGGTAAAAATAGCGGTTCAACTAGCTGATAAATGTAAAATGACATAAAAGAGTATTCTTAATTCAAGATAAAATTTATATCAAATGATATTTAATTGTTTAAAATTTCGTAATTTAAATTAATTTTTTAAAAAGTCATTTAATTTTTTTTGAAAGGAAGTAATTTAAATTTATTAATCTACTACATCTATATTATAAATTAAATTTTATTCACTAAAATTTTATTTTATATTTATGTTCATTTAAATGTTTGTACTTTATTAATATTTATTATTATTATTATTATATGTATTATTTATAAATAAATTTACAATAATGGTTAGTTAGCAGAACTTTTCTTTACTGAATGTTAAATAGACCTAGCAGTTTTTTTTTGGGTATATTATATAGATTTTTTTTTTGTAAAGTCTCCTAATCTAATTCCTGCTTTATATCCATTTAGTAACACTCAAACAAAATCATTATTTCCCATCTCATTTATTTCTAATGTGTTTACACTTCGCATCAACTTTCCTATTTTTCATCCTTTAATTTGGATTAAGACCATGCCTTAAACACAAACCACCGGCCAACTACATAGTAGTAGTTTCTACACAACAAGCAACAAGGATTGCTAGCTCCATTTTGTCAAAATTCAAATTCAGCTTAATTCCAAACAAACATTTAATTCATGAAGACAAAATCTAGTACTTCATTCATTCCTTTCTTGCATAAAAGTAGTTTGTGTGAAGGATTGATATTTGAAATTAATAAAAATACTTAAGCATATGTACTATTCGAATAAAAGATCAATCATAACCGTAAGATAAATATATGATAATCTCTAAAGTTACTGCATAGTAAGTATATGAAAAGTAATTTCTTATTGAAAACTAAGAAAGAAGTGAGTATTCACTATCCAAATGTAATTTCTAGTATCTATCTTATCTATAGTAAACAAATTTACATATCTAAAAATACAACGCATCAAGTTGGATTTCCAACAAATGGTTGGAGTTCCTATCATCACACAAACATGATTTCAATGATCCAAACCACCCAAATTGATTCCATCAAGAGAAGAAACATTCTTTGGTCTCCATATACTTCTAACCATCTTGACCAAAAAACACCATCCAATTGTAAGAAACAATGCTTGTAAACGTCCCACAAGAAGCCCAATAAGTGCAATGATAACCAAAATTGCATAGCTTGAATTCCCAACAACAACAATTGATTTTGATTCTTCTCTAGAGCAATTGATTCCACAATCAATTTCATTTTTGACCTCTTCGCATACAACACTTGAAACATCGCTATAAGATTCGATTTCATTTTCTTCCTTTTCAATTTCTTTCTTCTCTCTCTTAAAACTACGAAATTTCTGAAGTTTCTTCACCATTGTTGCCTTAAACCTACCACTTCGAGAACGGAATTGGATCCTCTCCTTCAGATACTTCTCTTCAACTATCTCCTTCGCCGATGAATCCTCCAATTCGCTATTTTCTTCCACCACTTCAATTTCATCATTCACACAACAATTTGAATTCAAATTCAACAATTCAATTTCACCATCATCCAAAACGGTTACAGGAACCGACTTTGCCTTGAGATGAAACGGAATCTTCTGGAACAATGATTCAATTGAAACAAAAACGTTTGAACAAGGCTTTAAAAACGAAACGACACGTTTCAATGCGTTTTCTAGAAACAGTAACGCAAACGCCGACACGGTGATCGCAACCGTTAACTCCTTAACACTCGCCGCTAGAATAATAACCGTCAAAATCTTCACGATAATCGACTTTGAACGAAACGATGAACGGCGTTTGTGTTTGTTAACCGGAACAACATCACCGGCGCCGTCGTCGGTGTTTTCTCCGATTAAAGGATTTAAAATCTCTTCAGAAAAAACCTCATGAATCGGTGATTCTGAAACTGACGGGGGAGTTGTGACCGGAGACGGCGGTGGCGGTGGAGGAGGTGACGGTGACGACGAGGGATCAATGATTTCAGAGCGAACCGGTTTAGCGAAAGTGGAGTTTTTGAACCGGTTACGGTTTTTAGCGAAGAGATCGATAAGAGAAGTGGGAAAACCGGTTTGAACGACAAGGGAACTTGAGTGTTTTGGGGATTGAAAATCAGCGACGAATTGCGAAATTCGTGTGACTCGGTTTTTTTTCTTCTTCCAAGGAAACGGCATGGTCGTTTTGAAGAGTGGATAAGGAGGGTTTAGAAATAGGAATAGGACATTGGTTTATTATAGGAAGGAGGAAATAGAGAAGTTGAAGTTGAAGTTGAAGTGAGAGAGACAATGAAACGGTTTGTAAGGGGAAAGAGAGAAGTGGAGAGACATATAGAATAGAAATGTGAAAGGCGCGTGTGAGTGAGAAAATGAAGGTTGTTGTGAGTTGAAATTTTTGGAGACTTTGGAAGTGACTTTGTTTGGTGTATTTTGGTTGTTGTATAGTGGATGATATTGTGAAATACTATACGTGTATGTGTATGTTTAGGGTTACCGCTCATTTCTTTCTGTAATATAGATAATTTTTGGTTTTTCATCTTATAATTTTTTCTTTTAGTTTTTATTCTAGTCGCTCCTCCCCAAACGACTTTCACTAGAGGTATCTCCTTATCTCTCAACTTCTTCACTTCGCGACCTTCAATCCTCACTGGTAAGGTCTCAACCGTAAGGTTATCTCTAACTTGCACATCATCCCTTGGAATCACATGAGATGGATCCCAAACATACTTCCGAAGTTGCGACACATGAAACACATCATGCAAATTCGAAAGATGCGGTGGTAAACCCACTCTATACGCCGCTGTTCCAATTCTTTCGGATATCTGATACGGACCAATAAACCTCGGAGTCAATTTCTTTGACTTCAATGCACGTCCAACACCAGTCACATGAGTGACTCTCAGAAATACATGGTCTCCTTCTTGAAACTTGAGGTCCTTTCTACGCTTATCATGATAACTCTTTTGTCGACTCTGCGACGCTTTCATCTTTTCTTGGATTAACTTAACCTTCTCAGTAGTTTGTTGAACGATATCTGGTCCCAA
>Ga0315914_1006742_pt1 | contig 16152 bp, 8 predicted proteins | sample MpolenodulesMG_FD_203920 | JGI IMG/M metagenome (GOLD analysis project Ga0315914, IMG submission 203920) | Medicago polymorpha root nodule microbial communities from Los Angeles, California, United States - elongated nodules | ecosystem: Host-associated > Plants > Roots > Nodule | place: USA... | reverse complement strand
CGACGGTGTGGTGAGAACTGAGTTGCGGCATGTTCGAGACATGTCAAAGAATCTTATCTCTTTGACCACTTTAGATCTTGGTGGTTGTAAATAAGTTTTCGGTGATGGTGTTTTGAAGGTTGTGAAGGGTGCACATTAATCGGAGATGAATTATGTTTAAGAAAGTGATTTGGTGTGTGGTGTTTCACTATTTATTTGAGTCAATGGAATGGGCAACGTGTCATCACTCATCACCATGTTTTCCTTCATCTCCACCATTTTCCTTCCATTACATGGCAACATGTCATCACCATGTTTTGCATGTTTGCGATGCAAATTGACATAGAACACAACAAAACAACTTCTTTATGAGCAATCTAATCACTACACACCACTATAATCAATGACATGAAAAGAGAAAGAGAGTAGGCATTTTTTTGAACTTGGACAAGTGAAAAAGAAACCAGCGTGAGTTAACTCACGCAGAGATTAACACTAGCGTGAGTTAACTCACGCAGGGGTAATTTTGGCATTTCACTTGGGAATGAGCAAAAACGTTTGGGTAAAGAGCAGTTCTCATAATCCATTATTCCAGTTTAGGCCCAATAAGATGATCATTTGCAGTTGCATACCACATGCACCGATGAAGAGCCCCGTGCAATAGAGAACGCGCTCAGAGCACACCATATGATCAAACATCATCCGACTATCGATTCATAAGGGTATAATCATCTTATCCTCTTCGAGGGTCTATAAGTAGAGCGGACCACGATAAAATCAGCTGCACACCCTTATTCCGAGAAATCACCTTAAAGCACCTTGAAACCTCGGTGACTCGAGTGTTTGAGTGTCTTAGCAAGTACACCCTTCACATTGGGGAAGGGCATCCGTCAACTAGAGTTAAAGCTGCATTGCACCTCCTATGGCTGATATTTCTGTTCTCCGGCAAGAACATTTAATAGAGCCGTTTGTGGGAACGAAGTTCTAGGAACCTCGTTTCCCAAATCCTCTTTACCTTCTAACTAGTGCAACAAAAAAAAAAATGCCTAGAAGTATCATCAAAACCATAGCAGCTACACGATCTCATATGTTGGCGAGCGTCATTGTTAGAACTTAGAACAGCTTCATCATTGCACGAAACGCTAGCACCAACCTTGTCCCCATCACCAACAATCATTCCTACAATGACTCCACTGCCACCCTCCTGAACAGAAGGAATGCAATTGCTCATTAACACAACCAAATGACATGAGGATCGATATGTAGAAGAGGTTAAAAGCTATGTGTGAAATCGCTCCGGGGCTTGTTTGTAAGACTTATACTACCAGATGAGGAAATGTTGGTAAAAGATGAAGAGAAAGCTGAGACTAGTCAGAGAATTCATTTGGAGGTGGAGCAGCCAACGTCAAAAAAACATATGATACAAAACCTATAAAGCAACAAACGACACAAGATGATTCTGAGAACTTATATTACAGTCTGGTCGGCCAGGGACAAAAAAGAGACAGATCAAAGCATCTGACAGGAAGTATAGAAATCGATAATGACAATAATGATCCCATCAATTACAAAAAAAGTCATAGCTAGTCCTGAAAAATAAAGATTGAATGATCATAAAGACTTGTGGCTAAGGGGTTCACTCAAAGAGAATGCATTGATTTCAATGAAATCTATTTTCCTGTGAAACATACAAGTATTGGAGGGAATGCATCACTTACTGAAAAGCACAATCTATAACTTGAACAAAAAGGATGTTAAAACAACTTTTTTGCATAATGAACTATACTAATAAAGTTATGGAATATGGAACACAAATAAAATAGAATCATCCTCAAACAAAGTACCAAATACACATGACAAAAGGTTAATCCCTATTGATAGAAACGAGATAAAAAAAAAATCCCATAATCATCTACACCATCACACGGAAGTGTTCAAATTACACTGTCTTCACTTGGAGGTAGCAAACTATTAAAGTATCAAAGCATGTGTTCATCGTACAACACTAGCTGTTCTAGCATTTTGTTAAACCTGCAGCCAAGATAAACAGTTAAAATAGTTACTAGTTTTAAAAAAATTTCGTGCATGTAGTAAAAACTAATTAAAAACTCAGGTAGCTTAAATTGCACTCTACATGATTATACCAATACAAGTTACCAAAGCTACAAACCATGCTATAGTAATAATAGAAGAACCATAGCAACACATATATCATGCAAGTGGCTTCCTAATTTGGTCCTAACAATAGAAGTAAAGAACATACCTAAGTTAATGATGATCAAAGACCGTCAACTATTGACTTTGGAAGTCAGCATATCAGGAGTTTCAGGAAAGTTATAAAGATCAAAAGGATCGTCGTGAGTTTCAGGAAAGTTATAAAGACCAAAAGGATGGTCGTCAGGTTCACCTGTTAAACAAGGAGATGAGAATCATTACTGGTTTTGATTAATCAAAACTAAGCTTTGAACATGTTATTCAAACGCACACATTGACCCACAGAAACACAAGAGAGAGGACATACCAGAAAACAGAGAAGCAAGATCCGGAAAGCTAGAACAAGTGTTTAGAAAATCCATAACTGCTTGATCGTCAGAATCTGAGTTGGACTCAACACTAGTGATTGGCATATCTGAAGGATCGCGGACATTTGAGCCGGTCTCCACGGCATTTCTATCAGCACCAGACATGTGAGGAGAACTTGAATATCCTTGCTGCAAACCCATGGAGTTCTGACTATATGGCATGCTTGGAGTTGGAATATCGCCATGAGCAAACACATCGACCATATCAAATGATGATTGGCCATTATTAAAGATTGGCGTAGCTGAAGCTTTGCCGACATTTTGGAAGGCCACTGTGACATTTCCATCAACTCCAAACATGTGAGGAGAAGAACTTGCAGGTTCGGATATGGTCATTCCCCCATTAATTCCTTGTTGAAAACCCATGTTTGAGTTCTGAGTATAATGCATGCTTGGAAAATCTCCATGAGCAGACATATCAACCATACGGAATGGTGATCCAGTACCGTTATTAAAGATTGGCGTAGCTGATGTATTGCCGACAATTGGGCAGGCCTCCAGGACATTTTCATCAACACCAAACATCCGAGTAGAAGAAGTTGGATATTCAGGTTCTGATATGGCTATTCCCCCATTCATTCCTTGTTGAAAACCCATGTTTGAGTTCTGACTATAATGCAGGCTTGAAAAATCTCCTTGAGCAGACATGTCAACATTACCATATGATGATCCACCATTATTAAACTCATGAGATAAATTGGATTCCAACCCATGTTGCATATTTTTTGGGTTCAAACCTTCAGCAGTTTGCACAGACACATGATAGCATGCTGGATTCTCAGTTGCTGTAAAACAAAATGACAAATTTTAGAGCTGGAATACAAAAAATATTGCAATTGAACTTTAGAATAATAAAGAATGCGATTGTAACTTCACTCCTTTCATTTGTTTATCTTGTTAACTACTACATCTTTTTATCATGTATCTAGAATATTGAGTATGTATTTTGAATTTTCAGAATGATAGAAATTAACACGAATACAGGCAGAAAAAGTCATTATATCTCTTTTATGGCAGGCGCACCATGGCACATAAGAATCGGAGATAAATAAAGAGAATTTTAATGAAATTCAGTTCAGAAAATATTACACTTGTCAAAAAAAAGACTTGATACTGATGAAAAAACAATCTAGTGAAAAGGGTGAAAACAATATTTGTGGATGTAAAAACTTACTAGCGGGGGTCTGTGTTCCATTAGAAGTGGGTAGAGATGAAACATCATGATAATGAAATCCATTAGAGGTAGGTAGTGATGCAACTTTAGCTTGCTCTGAGTCCATCAATTGCTTTTGTTTATGCACCAATTTGTTGAATTCCTCTATTTGCTTCTTCAACGCCAATCTTGTATAGTAAGCTTGGAAGAACTCGGGATTTTGTTCTTCAAGCTTTTGCCAAACTGAAAAGATGAAGAGGGGGAAAAGAAACTTAGTAATAGAGAATGGAAGGCTTGAAATGAATCTATTAACTGCAGCAACAGCTTGATTAATAAGTGATCATAGTAATTATAAAGTAAATATAGCAAGAATAAATGAGCCAACCATGTCAAAGACAATGGAAATGTGAGACTAATTAAACAAGAATCGAAAATTAATTAAAACATGTAACAGTTATGAAATCATGACTCTAGAGGTTTAAACATGTAAACAATTACGGAATCAGGACTCGAAAGGTGTCTAATACATGGATGCTTTTTTTAGCCATTGATTGAAGTCACCTAATAAATAAAGCAAACAAGCTAGTTTCTTTAATCTGCCAATGTAGGGTAAAAATTTAAGTTGGTATGCTGTTTAAGTTGACGAGGATTATGGGGTTATTTACATCAATGGTTTAATGCGAGCAATATGTGGAAAGAAGTGGATGGCCAACAGACTTCTGTTGGACAACAGCTGCATAACTTGAGCAGTAAGCTATATCGGACTAATGATTTGGCGAACATTGAGGTGATGGATTGTTAATGATTTGGCAGTTGTATACTGAATTAGCAAGATGCCTAGTATGAATGGAAGTGCCCTAGTTGTACTTCCATTGGTGAACTTTTATATGCCTTATTGTCTCTTATCTAACTTCAACATCCTTGGGATTGTAACTTGTTTCTGCTAATTAATTAGATTATAATGTGCAAATGCAATGCCATGTCCATGTTAATTTAAATAGTTGGAAAAGAAGTTAAACTATTGAGTTATACTGTGTTCCTGATTGTGTGTGTTTTCGTCTTTTATCCTTATTATGCATTCAAAAATACTAGTACTTCTATTTCATTAATTTGAAGTTTAATGAAGTTAAATGTTGCTTATGTTTGAAGTATCAAACGAACAAGAGTGCTACAGCCTCTAATATAAACAAGGTTCCTTCTAAATACAGTCTTTCGACATTTTTTGCACAACAATGACTGATAAGGATGGTGTAAGATTTCAAGAACTGTCAACTTAACCAAATGAACCATAACGCAGAATCATCAATGTTTCTACTATGAAACTTTTAGCATTAAGTTCTACCAACACGCCAAAACCTGAGTAATTTATCTATAAAACTCGGACAGAAACTGAATATCAAGCACATGATAAAACTATCAATTTCTTCAGGAAAAAAAACATATCCTGCATAAAGGGTTTTGGGGAGGACACAATCTAAATTCTAAACTAATTTCCCCAATTTTGTACTACAACTGTACGGTTAAACGCTGCACATGGAAAAGGGATAGCTATATTTTAACTAGACCTTAATCATAATTCATGAATCTATGCTTTCTTTATTCAGCAGAACAAAATATCAAGAATCAAATGAATATTACAAATATATCAGCTGAAATTTCAATCAAGTTAGAAACTGTAGCATAATACATAAAAAGTCTAAGGCCAAGTGAACATGAGACAAAAAAAGTGACAAAAAACAGAAGAAAGAAACTGCATTACCTAGTTCAGTGAATTTAGGCTCTATTTTTGCTTCATTTAGTAGTGAGTTCGCTACTTCTTTCGGGCTCATATACGATTGCATGCATTGTTCTATGAGATTTCGCACCTGTAATGAGTCAAAGAAATTATTGTTAGCCAGTACATGTAAGTATGCATTGTTCTACGAGATTTCACAACTGTAATGAGGCAAAAAAGTTATTGTTAGCAAGTACATGTAAGGTCAGCTGAACAGAAGAGGGAATACTGCAGTCTGCGAGAATTTGGAAAAGGGAAAGAAGGGAAAAGAGAGAACTCAACACTAATAGTAATCCTTAGGTAATGAATAATGATGCAACTAGATGCACAATGCTAACTACTAATTAATAATAAAACCCTCATTCAATAAAAATCCCAAACAGTTAAAGAACCAAATAGTTAGCTAACGATTTATAGCCTTGTGTCAAAAAAAAGAAAAAACGATCGACTTATAGCCTAATCATCATAGCAATTGCTAAATCCATACAAATTTTTCATTTTATCAAAATCCTAAATAAATCAGTACACCTAAATGAAATAGGTTTTAAATAACAGTTGAGGTCGCGCTAAGAATTTTGCAATTTCGGTTGTTATGGATTGTCGTCGTTGCGGTGTGAGTTAATCACAACATTGCACAAATTTTATTAAAATTATTTGTGTTTTTTTTAGTGACAAATGTTAGTAATTAGTCTTTAGATTAATATTTACTCATTCGTCTGAGTTTGAATCCAAAACCTCCAACTCTTTTAACCCGCAGCACAACTGGGTTTGTGATTTCTTTTTCATTAATTCCGTTAAATGGGTAACGACACTACGGCCAATAACATTTTGTTGTGCCCGTTTCATCGGGATCTGACTGTTCTATTCTATGAACCCTAATAACATTCCCTTTAGTTAGTTTTAATAATGAAAACAAATATCAAAAGAACATAGCAAAGAAAGCAGATAAAGATAACTACTATGTTTATTTCCGTACTTATAACAAAAGATTGCTTCTAAAGCAAGAAAGAATGAAGAAAGATGAAAAAAGAACGATAATCACATATTCAAAACATTAAAGAGCGACAAATTAATTACCTTCTCAATATCTTTGTACGTAACACTCTTGACGGATTTTCTTGCCATGTCGCTTGCAACTGATGACATGAATAAAACTTGAAATCAATCATAAAGAATACCGATGAATATTGAAAAGAACATGTAAAACACAGCTAACGATATACATATATAAAACAAATTCATTCAAATAAATTAAAGTGTATAAATAAGAGTCGATGAAAGTATCCTTCAAAAAGAAAAAAGATTCGATGAAAGTAAAAGAAAACATGGTAATAATCAATAACCCTATGATCATATTAGTTCAAATATTTAGAACAAAAGACGACGGTAACGAACCCTTTAATCGGAATAATATTGAAAAGCGGGAAAAAGTAGTGACCTACCTACCAGAGGGAGAGAGAGCTGAATTTAAAATTGTGACGAGGAGGGAGAACAGACGCAAAAAGCGATTTGCTTTGTACCTAGCTAGGTTATTTTTCTTCCATTTTCTTAGGGGCCCATTTTATCCTTAACAAAAAACATTTTTTCAAGGGCTTTTAACAAAAAATAATAATATTTACCACGTAATATTTTAATATAAGGACCCTAAAATAATAATAATCATCAATATCACGTAATATTTTTCTTAGGTTTTTTTTTTTGATTTGTGCTACCAAAAAAAAAGTAAGGTTTTTTATGCCACGTGTCATTTCCAAGTTTATTCTGAATATTTTTATTATTTTTTATTTTTTAAAATCAATATTTTATTTCGCATAAATATCTCAACAACCTTTTGATCTTGTCCACTAAATATTTTATTTAATTTTTTTATTGAATTCCTAATATTTTATGAGGCATAAATATCTCAACAAACTATATATTATACTTTCAATCCTATCCATTAAATATTCACTTCATTTTGTTAAATAATTTTTGGTTTAATGAATTAATGACTATTTCAACATTATTTGTTTCAATAGATGTAGTTTATTTATTTGTTTTCGAATTTACAATTTTTTTTTTAAAATTGAAGGAAATTTTGTTATTTTTTTTAAAACTGATTTTTTTCTTCAAATTTTCAAATATTTCTTTGAACTTTCATCATATCCACTAAAAAGTTCATACTACCAAAAACTATCTATAAAAATTAATGACCAGTATGATTTTTAAATGTCAAACATGCTCTTTTATTTTTTAATGTTAATTAATAGTAAAAAAATCTCTAAATTATTGAAAGTCAAAATCATTTCTATTCAAATTTGTTACAAACAGGGTCTATGGGGTTGTTCGTTATCTCTTATTCCTTAAAGTTAACCCGAACGCAAAATGTTGTCATAGATTTAACCTAACTTCAATGATTAATTTTACTGTATTACCCCTATTTAATTTAATCAAAATGTTATTTTCAAATACTTCTGAAATCTCTTATCTCTTATTCCTTAAAGTTAACCCAAACGCAAAATGTTGCCCTATATTTAACCTAACTTCAATGATTACTTTTACTGTATTACCCCTATTTAATTAACCCTATTTAATTTAATAAAAATGTTATTTTCAAATACTTCTGAAATCAAAAACAACAGATCACTCATAAATCCAATCCAATCCTATTTTCGCTCCTATTTTTTTGAAATTAGAGACCGCTCCTATTTTGTTAATAGATCGCTCCTATTTTTTTGAAAAAACAGATCGCTCCTATGGATCAAATCCTTGCTTAACAAATTATCCTATTTTCCTACCTCATATGATACAATACAATAATTCTGTTAATGGATCTCTTTCTTACACTCATTTAACGTCTCAACACTTTAGCCATTGGGTAACATTTTATAAGATAGATAATTTATTTAATATGTGTTGATTTATAAATAATTTATGCGAATACTAAACAATACGTCAGACCCGTGCGATGCACGGGCCAAAAGTCTAGTAACTTTTAAAATAGATTACTTTAAAAAGCATTATTTCTCTTTGTTATTGTTTTTTAAACCATGATCTAAAAAAAAAATATCTAAAAACTTCTTTTTCTGGAAAAGATCCAAAGAGCATCAAGTCATTTCATTAAAAGAAAAGAAGTACAAAACTGAAAAGGGGGACCAAACCACAATTTCAAATTAAAAGATATTAAGATTATGTTTTTTATGGAAGGGAGGAGAAAATAAGTATCAAAAGATGAAGGTAATTTTGTAAAAAAAAACTATTTTATATAGTTGTATCAAATTAAATTAAATTGTCTTTTTTTAAAATAAGTGATTGTTATTCTGATAAAAAACACAAAATTGATTATACTTTTTAATAAAGTCTCTTAAAAATAATCTCTAAATTATAGAATGTCAAAATCATTTTACTAATCTATAAAAAATAAGTCATATATATTTAATTTACATTTACTAAAAATAATTTTATGATGTTCATGTATTTTTATCTCACAATGGATCTATTTGATGTAATAGAGCTATCTCCCTATGAATTTTTATTTTGTACGTGTTTCAATGAAAAATGACAATTGTTTTTGCACATGTTCACTCCTATATTAACATTTATGTTTTATTTTTAGAAACCTCATTTTTCTATGTGGTATAAACATCTCAACAAATAATCCATATCTACTTTAATTTTATAGTCCAACTATTTTTTTTTTTGAAGAATAGTCCAAATATTTTATTTGTTTTCTTTTATTACTTTATAATTTAAATTTAACGTAATCCCTACTTATAAACATCTCAACAAATAATCCATATCTACTTTAATTAGAAAAAATTGAATCGATACCTTTTTTCTCTCTTTATACTTTGAGATTATTTTTTTTTAATGAAGTGTTACTTTACCATGATTAGTGATGATAATGGATGTTCTCAAGTATACATAGTAGTTAACTCTCTCTAATTGATAAAAATGATATTTATGTCATTCTTACATTCGTATGGATATCCGCTAGACGAGTAGTAATGGATATTAAAGTATTTACATAATTTGCAAATATCAACGTGTAAAATTATTTTTTATACAAAAAAGTGCATTATTATAAAAGAATTGAAATTATGTAGAATTTATTTCTTAAATTTTATTAATAATAATTGCGGCACTGATGATCATTTTACAATTGTTTCATGTGAGATTTGGACAATGTCTCTTGAAGTTACAAAGTCAAGTTTTTACCACTGAACAGACACCTTTTAGACTTATTCATTCTATTTTGATAAGACAAAAATATTATACCACACGCTTTTACTTTGACAACAAATTACTAATCAAACAAAAATCATTAATTAAGAAATTCATTGTATTTAATTTCACGACGAGAAGATTTTTATTTAAGTAATACGACAATTGTATAATTTTGCTAATTTAATAACGGGTACATATTCCTACGTGTTTGAGTATTTAGAAAAAATATTTATTTTATTTTATATGTGTCAGATAATTTCATATTCTTATGCATCTATTGATTTACATGTACTTAAAATATGTTTTTTTATTCTATTTGTGTGTGTACCTATACTGGGTCGTGGTCAATTTTATTTGCGGATACCATGCATACCAAATTTTGTTCATCCTTAATTATATCTCTAACCCGAGCAACGCCGGGTAAATACACTAGTAGTATATATAAAGTAAGGTTTTTTATGCCACGTGTCACGTCAACGTTTATTCTCAATATATTTATTATTTTTTCTTTTTTTTTAAAACATATATTTTATTTGACATAAATATCTCAACAAACTTTTGATCTTATCCACTAAATATTTTATTTAATTTTTTATTGACTTCCTACTATTTTATGTAGCAGAAATATCTCAACAAAACTACATATAGTACTTCCAATCGTCCTTTTAATTTAAAAAATATATAATACTTTCTATCATATCCTTTAAATATTTCACTTTTTTTTGGAGAATTAAATACTACACTTCATTGTTTAAATAATTAAATAATTTTTGGTCTATTTAATTAATGTCTACTTCACATTTATCATTATTTGTTTCAAAAAATGTGATTTTTTTGTTTAAAACTGGTTTTTTTTTCGAATTTTCAAATATTTCTTTGAATTTTCATCATATCCACTTAAAAGTTCTTTCTACCAAAAACTATAATAATTTAGTTAAAATTTTAAATTAATAGATACTAAAATTGATTTGAAAATATTATACCACATTTTTAACATAAGTTGATTATTTAAATTAATTTTGTAAACTTTTTTTTATACATGTGTGCTGCTGATACATTTTTAATTAATTTTGTAATTTTTTTATGCATGTGTGCTACTGATACATTAAAAGTTTTTTCAAATAAAATAAATAAATCTGTATATGTTTCATAAATATCTCAACAAAATTTATATAGATGATCTTATTTTATGATAAAAATGCTCCAATTGGTTTGTTTTTTAGGAAAAGAAACTTCAATTAGTTACTATGTAATCTTTTAGCACCGTATTATTCAATTAGTTTTTCTTTTTGAGGAAAAAAATGAGCTTCAGTTAGTTATGTTACATATACTTTATATATATATATATATATATATATATATATATATATATATCAACCACTTTCTAATGCTACTTTTTAATATAACATGTTTTCATTTGTTTGTTATTTTTATTTTTTGATTTTTGAAGACAACTTTTCAAACAACATCTTAAATTTTTTTAATGATATTTACACACACACACACTTACAATACCTTCATTCAATTTTGATTTCTAAATAACCCAATCATAAATTTCATCATTCTTTTTTTATTTTTATTTTTCAGAAATTATGGCTACAAAATCCAACTTCATTGATAGCATAACCATCTATAATAAATACAAAGCATGCATATTCAAGATTAAGATCCTTAGAATGTGGAGAATGCCTAACTTCAAAGACTGAGACCAAATTGATTTAATCGATATGGATGGTATTGTGAAAGGCAAATACTCTGAATCACAATGGTCCTGTCGTGGATGTTCATCAAAGAATTGTTTTGCTGGGGTTAGAGAGAAAGATGATCGATATCACTGGTGGAAATATGAGGATTATGCGTCATTTGTCTTTAGGTACTTACGACTTCGTTTTATTTATTTATTTTTTTGAAAATCGGACTTCTTTCATTTTATGCTAATTTTAATTATAGAGTTACCAAGGCTTACACTCATGTTGATGTTGGTGTGATTTAAATAGGCATAACCTTCAAATTAAGGTGATTGATCACACCGATTCAACTATTTTTGTTATATTTGACGGTGAAATTGCAATTTTTTTGAAGAAAAGTGTTGTTGACCTTCAAGAGTCTTATGTTTTTATTTTTAACAATTCAAGAGTCTTATGTTGCAAGAGTAAAATATTAAATTTACACTTTTATTTTATTTTATTTTAAATTTCATTTATTGATTGATAATGTTATTGTGAATTCATTACTAAATTTTACTCCGTGTCAATCATGGTGAAATTGATGAGTTATATCTTCGACAAATCAACTCTTTCAGAAAACTTAAATTTTTGTTCACGGTTTGGGTGAAAAAATATTTCTTCAACAATATGGAGCAGAAAAGTTTCACCGTATCAAGATTGTGTTTTGATGATTCATTAATAAGCAACACTATTTGGATTTACAAATTGGAATAAGTCAGATTAAACTGGTGAATTTTTTTTTGTACAACAATTAATTATAATTTTTATCATCAATCATGTTTTTTGTTTTTTTATTTTAATGTTGGGCGATTTTGAACAAAAATTAGTTATGATCGTTTTTCATTATTTTAGGGGCCCATTGCAAACTGAACATTCTAAATTGTCTGCTAACAATGACCACTTGACCGATACAACGAAGGTCGGTTATTTTAACATCGTTTTAGCATTTACTTTTTTAAAGGAAATCTCTTATTAATTATTTTTATATGATTATAACATGCTACTTCCCGTGTTTAAAGTGAGATGAATTCTTCAAATCCATATATGTGCATGTACATAAAACTTTGTTAATAATAATTAACCCGGGCAACATCGGGTATCTAAACTAGTTTTATAATAGAGAATAATTTGTCCTTGTATAAAAAAGTTATAGACTAATTTGCTATGTTATTTGATGTTGATGGCTAAATTGAGTTGCGAGAAAACTGTGAGAGACCGGATTAATTTTTTACTCATAAAGGAAATTAGTTTTTTGTAATAATAAATTTAATTTAGGGTTTATCCATAGTTGAGTTTACCCAGCATTTTAAAAAGGGTTGAATAAATTTTTAGTCTTTATAAGTATATCAAATTTTGTTTTCAGTTCTCATAAAATAAAGTGGCATGTAATTTGATACGTTTTTAACCTCTTTAAATCTTTAAATTTTGGAATGATTTTTTTCCCCAGATGTGTTTATAACATTATGAAAAAATACCTTAGTAAAAAATTAACTTAAAATGTGATTTCTAGTCCATACTATATTACTTTTATCTTGAACTTTGGAATTAAAAAATTTATATTTAATTCTTTTCATGTTAAAAAAATCTTTTTTTGTTTTGTTTGTGAAATGACTTTTTATAAGGTTCTAAATTTTTTTGTAAAAAGTTATTAAAAAATTTAAAAGTATAAGGATAGTTAAACAAATTTGAATCTAACATGGACTAAAACTTCATGTTAAATTTTTTTATTACAACTTAAACATTCAACTTTTTCTATAAGAACTAAATGAAAAACTTGACAAATTTATAGGTCGATGCTCCTCTGTATGATGTTTCATCTGGTTTGTTGCTTTTTTGTTGGTTATAATATTAGTTAATTAGTTAGTTTTGTTTGATTTCTTATTTTTAGAGTTAATTTGTAACAAATTTAAAGTTTAAATTCTTTTAGCTTGAGAGATATATTTTTTTAGAATTTATATATTTTGGGTTTATATTATTTATTATTGAGTACTACATTTTGTTGTTGATTGGCAAACTCTCCATGTTTTCTGACATGGTGAGTTTGAGAGTAGATGTTAAATAATAGTATGTTGGACCTTTTATTTATAATTATAAGTAAGTAGTTGAATCTTTTTTTGGTTCAATATGCATTCTCTTTTTAACCTTTATGTTATGCAATTGATCTTATCAGAACCTTAGCCTCTTTCTTGTTCTCCCGTTTTCATATTTAAGTAGTAAAGATCCGAGTTTAGTACAACGACCAAGGTCTAAATGGCTAAGAGAAGGGTAAGACAAGGGGACACAAATACGAAAAAGAATTCACAATAGCATTAAAGGGAGAGCTAGGAGGAACTATATTAAAGATCTCAAAGTTGGGTGATGAGTGGATCCAAAAGCCAAATGAGGTGAGAGAGGCAGTGGTGAATTATTTTAAAGTGCATGTCTCGACGAAAGTTTGGAAGCGACCCAAGTTGGATGAGGTGCCTTTACAAAGGCTTACCGACGCAAATAAGGTTGGTTTGGTGGTCTCATTCTCTTTATTGGAAATTGAAGCAATAATGAAGAAAATTGACGGGAACAAAATCCCGAGTCTGTGTGTTTTCAATTTTGCTTATATTAAGGCATTTTGGTACCTTATAAAAGATGGGGGTGAGGACAATGTTTGACTAATTCCAAGAGAATGCGGAGTTGTCATTAAGTTTTTTTTGGTCATATTTTGCTTATTTACTTTGGATCTTTAGTAATACGGTTTAGGGAAAAGTTTATATGTGTGTGGGAGGTGAATTTGTTTTGTTGACTCTGTTAACCATTTTATGCAGAGAGCGGCTTGATGCAAAAATGGGGAAATAACAAGAGGCTCAATAAAATTGGAGGGGTCGTTGATCTTGTAAAAACTTTATTTTGAAATTGAAAGTGGCTGACCAAATTTGAGTTATGAGTATTACAAGGAATGCTTGAAATATCTCCATGAGCAGACTTATCAACCATACCAAATGACAATCCACCGTTATTGAATATATTAGATAAACAGGAATCCAAATCTTGTAGAATATTTTCTTGGTTCAGTCGAAGGAAAAAAAATTACAATTGAACTTTGAATAATAAAGAAGATAAGTGTAAATATGTATTTTGAATTTTGGCAATAATACAAGTTAAGAAATGTCTTGTCATTTGAGCATGTCACGTTATATTAGAGTTGCATTCAATATGAGAAAGTATAAGAAATTTACAAGCATGGATTCGTGATCCATTAGAATTTGGTGTGATGGATCATCAAGATAATGAAATTAATAAATCTACATTCGTTTTTATTACAACCAAACTGGAAAAATAGTAGGGCTAGATACGAAATGGATGTCTTGAAATTAATTTATATTAATTGCAACAACATCTTAATAAGTAATCACACGAATTTACATATGTATACATATATGAAAAATTTATTACACATAGAAATCACAGTAAATTAGCAAGGATGACTAAACTATGTCAAAAACAATGATGGGAATGTAACAATATCATCCTTTTTCTTCTTATCTGCTTGCAAAAAGATGTTCAAGATGATGAACATGGATCAGTTGTGTGCAAGAGCAACGAGGAGGATATGGAAAATTACAGAATACACCTTCTTGTATTGTCACATGTCTATTTAATGCCACAAATGAAGCAAAGGTGCATCATTCTCTTGGCCCAACTCATGAACAATGAGAATGTGGTGGACAAGTTGCATTTGAAGAGGCTTTGCAATGCACTATATCTTTGCATTAAATTCGCAAATTTAATTACTACATTTTAAAAGCATTTTGATAAGCATAGTGGTAGAAATTATTTCACAAACATGGCCATTTGGATCGAACTCGACATTACATACTTCATAAAGAAACACAAATTGGTAATTCTTGAAATGCTTTGATATTTTGGTAACGATAGAGATTCGGTACATTACAGAGCCTCACCAAATTCAACACTTCCTCAACATTCTCAATGGTTGTGAGTTGGTCAAATCAATGACACGTTCCTGCTTCAGTTGTGGCATTGAATAGACATGTGACAATACAAGGTGTTTTCCGTTATTTTTCATATCCTCTTCGCTACACCTTCACATGCCTGATTCATGCTGAATATTTCCGCCAACAAATAAGCAAAACAATGAAGAAAGATAAACATAATTACTACGTTTGTTTACTCACTTAGAAAAATATCGAATTCTAAAGAAATAATGAAGATAAATTAATAAATTAATTACCTACTGAACATTGATGAGTAACACTCTTCACAGATCTTCTGTCATATACCAAATTTCAAAGATTTGGCTACCAACTAGGATATGAATAAAACAAAATAAAAGTAAATGTCTCACAAAAGATAAAAGGAGAAAATACACACAACAAAAGTAAAACTTGTAAACAATAAAAAAAATATAATAATGATGATAAGAACAATGCAAAATAGAGCAAACAATATATTTAGAATCTATATCTATATGTAACAAATTAATTCAATGAAATTTATCTGCATAAGTAAGATTCAATGAAACTAAGAAAACAAAACCATAAAAAACTCTATGATCAGAGTATTGAAAAGTGATAAAAACAAAAAAAATCAACAAGAAGTCTATGCAAGATAAAAGTACATGAGGAAAGAGGGAGGGAGGGAGAGAAAGAGATTTGAAGTTGGCCTGAATATAAAACGGGAGGAGGAGGAGAAGGAGGAGGAGGAATGATAAGTGATGTGTTTTGAGTTATGGCTTGT
>Ga0315914_1006740_pt1 | contig 16153 bp, 4 predicted proteins | sample MpolenodulesMG_FD_203920 | JGI IMG/M metagenome (GOLD analysis project Ga0315914, IMG submission 203920) | Medicago polymorpha root nodule microbial communities from Los Angeles, California, United States - elongated nodules | ecosystem: Host-associated > Plants > Roots > Nodule | place: USA... | reverse complement strand
CTAGTGAAAGGTGTTGAAACAATATTTGCTTTCTCAAGAATCTTAGTCCAAAGTTTAATGAACACAAAGCCAAGAAGTGCAACTGAAACATTGAGATTAGGGACTAAACCAGTTGTGAGATTCAGCTTCATCACAATCACACTATAAACTATGCCAATAAGAATGCTTGCTATTAGTCCTCTAATTGTGATCTGCTTCATCCATGGTGCTACTGTACTTGCATCTTCTAACTCATCTCCAACCTTTTCTATGTCATTTCTCTCCAAAATTTCAATCTCTTTAAGTTCTTGCTCTTCATTGCTTACATTGCCCATTGGAATTATCAAATCCTTCAAAAAAGTAGATTAAATATTATGGTAAGCATAGCTAATTTGCAACTTATCACTTCTCTTTGCAATTCTTTTTTATAAGTCTAACAATCAATTCCACTTAAAATCAATTCTACACCTCTAAAATTAGTTTCTCACAACTCTTGTATAAGATTGAGTGCTTGTTTGGTATCACAATGAGTTTGACAAAATCATCTGGAGTCACTGCGATTTTGAAAATGCTACATTAGCTTCAACAAAATTATGGCGCCACCTTGATTTCGTCTAATCCACATTAATACCAAACATGCACCAACTCTACATTCTAATAGCATAAGAAATGTAGGTTAAGAAGAAAAAAAAAGTTGTTGAAATATGAAACCTCTTAAATATTAAAAACATCATCGTACCTTTGCAAAATGAACAAGAGAGTGTGATGAATGAAGATATGAGATAAGAATCTCACAAACCAACCAAAGAACAAGTTCTGAAACTCTTATCAAATCAAATATATATATCTCAATCTAAAACGTGTGTTTACACGAGCATAGTAACATTTGCAGTACAATCCGACATTTATGTCAGCCATAATAACAAAAGAAAATGAAAAGTACATTGCAAAAAATGAAACAACCTTTGCGTTGTAATGTCGTGCAATGTTGTAATAGATAGTTCATGTGTTGTACTATTATGATAGAGAAAGAATGTACTTGAAATGAGGTTGTTTTGTTTTACATAGGTTCCATCCGTAAATGTAGATGTAGTAATCTTTACGGTAAATGTCGACATTTCTCTTAACAAATCTTGGTTCACGTCAGAGTCTAACCTCTTTCGCTAAATAAAGTATTTGGTGTGTGGCTTACACATTGCAATTAATTACAAAATGTAGTAAATGAGTAATGAATGTGATCATCTGAATGGAGAGGGAGAGAGAAAGTTGTAAATGGTCACTTAGTAATAAATAATAAATCACATATGACAATGAAAAAAAGTATGATAACAAAAATATGATAGCAAAATGTAGTTTTTATTTTATTTTCTTTTATTTTATGGGTTTTTCTATCATGTGCAAATTTGCATATGTTAAGAAATTTAAAATAGTAATTTTGCATTGGAACTTGAATATTTTGTATTAAATATATAACTTTTTGTTAAATAATCGTTGGTTTCAATAAAAACTTGCTACTTTTAGTTATCTTAACATGTGCAATATTATTGCACATGTTAGACAAACAAGTAGTTTTTAATAATAGAAAATAAACATATATACACATTTTTTACACAAACGAAAATATATTTTCTTTGAAAGGATCTCTTTGTTATTTTTTGATTGATAACATCTTTTTTTAGAAAATGCTAAAAATTGTCCTTAGAAGATTGGTTAGGAGAGGACATTGATTAGAAGGATAAAATTAGAATTATTTTATTGGAAAATGGTGAAAAGTGGAGAGTTTAACTTTTTAAAAGTCAAAATATTGTTGAATCCTAGCAAGGGAAATATTAACGAGTGCCTTCGGGACACTCTTTAAGCACTTTAAATCGTAAGTTTTTAATGAAAAGTTGTGTATTGAATGCATTGGAAATTGTAATAGTTGACTTTTTAAAAGAATAATTACTAAATTTGGTATGCTTAAAGAGTGTCCCGGGGCAATCGTTAACAAGACCTTCCTAGCAAACCTACTACTTTTGGTTTTCTTGTTAACATAACCGTTTTTTTTTTTTATATGATACGGAGGAAAGGGTATTTGTGGTGCAGTTTGGTTCGATTTTGAGGTTAAAAGTCATATGAACTGTAAGATAAAAAAACATGTCATTTGGTTTGTTTAAGTAGACTTTTAATTTAAATTTTTAAAATAAAAACAAAACTAATAATTGACAAACACACTCCTTATTCTTCTGAAGAAACTGTTTCAATGAGATCTGATGAATCTCCAAGTGAATGTAGTGGTCGTGGTGATTGAAGCTCTATTCAATGTCAATCATGTCATAAATATGGTCAGAATGCATCCATCTGTTACCATCATTTTAAGGATCTTGCATTGTATATGCCTTTTCATCACAATCATTAACTTAGAATCATAAAGGCCTAATAGCCTAATCCCAATCACTTTATTATCTAACAAGCACTTCCATAGGGTCCTCTCAAGATAGTTCTATGTCCATGATTAAGTTTCAGCAATCCCAATAGCTTAGGAAATCGAGTTCCTGCCTATGCCATGGCCTTATAAGTTATAATACATCGAAATAGTAAATACTACGAACGTATGCCTCATGGATTTACTCAACAATCCTTGTTTTCCATACCTCAACAACCATCACTTCAAAAGAGAATCTTCATGTCTCCCTTCTTACCCCCTTCACATACCCCCATGCTATCATGGCCAACTCAGACACTACTAGCATTATAATTAAATTGGTATTTTAGCTCGGTTGTATCCAGCCATAGAAGATTGGAGGCAATTGCCCCGTTACTCTCCGATTATATTTGTTAAATTTTTTTATATTTTAATGATTGTCTCTTTTTAAAATAATAGATTTTTCCGTTAAATGAAAATTTATACCATAAAAAAGGTTTTCGCTTATAAATTTTATAAAATCAAATGTGTAAACATATTTGAGAAGAAATTTTGAATCATTTCTTTCATATTTTTTAAATATAAAGACACATAAAGAAGAAATTTAATTTGTGGATGTTGACGAGTCTTTAATTTTTCTAATATATAATAGGATAATGTTTATAATCTTGAGTACTTTGCTCAATAATAACGATGTTATTATTATATCATTTTTGCATTGCTTAAAAATTTCTATAAATATTTATCATATAAAATCTTGCCCCAATAAGTTAATACTTTTGGATCCGTCACTGGCTGTATCATACTATGTGACCTCAATGCTGAAAACATATAAAAACTCTTGCCATTTGAAGGAACATTTATCATTGACAACGACCAAAGTGACACACGAGGACAGAGAGTGACCGTTGGTGCACAAAACATGTTCAATAAGCAGCTCTAGACATGCTTTTTGGAAAAGGGACACATGAACGAAATGAGTTCGCAATAAAATGAGAGTCATGAGTCTGTGCAGCCATGTGACTGATAAGTTCTCAAATTCTCTACCTACGCATGGGTTTAAATTGACAAAATAGGTTGAGACCAATTCCTTGGATCAAAACCTCTTACCTTCTTTTTTTATAACAAAAGTTCCTAATTTATAAGGTGAGCAAGCAATTATCAATTAAAGCCTTAATGCACGTCAATTTATAGTGGACACGCGATATCATTTCTATATTCCTATAACAAATTTGTATCATGACTTGTGATTCTAGTTCAAATTATCACAGTCTATTTCCAATAATGTAATAATCCAAAAATTAATTCAATATTGACCAAGTAACAAGAAAAGAAACATTAAGAATATGAATCAAAAGCTAAAAACATATCAATTACAAAAATATCATGAAAGTTCAATCACCAATAGATCTAAGGAGGTCTTTCTTTGTCTTAACTTGAAGGATATAGCTACTCAAGAAATTTGACATAACAACAAGAAAAGAAAAGATATTAAAAATGATGGGTAATGCTTGAATCAACAAACTCTTGAAATTTCAACTTCTTATCCTCCAAGGTGCTTGAGATGTAATCTTCAAGATTCAAAAATGAAAAAACCCTAGAAATTTCTTGCTAAAACCTTAAAATATTGTCTAATATTTAACACAGTAGTCTGGTGAGCTCATCAAGTTGTCAGGTGATGCAACAATGGAAGAATACAAAAGGAAATTTCTTTCTTTTAAAGCACATCCCATCGCCAGACAAAGTAGTCAGAATTGACAACAAGAAATATTATGATATGAATTGTTGACAATCTCTTTCCTGATAAAAAAATCGACAACTCTTTTGTATACAAGCTAAAAAGTAAAATCCTTATTACCACCATCATAAACCTAATAAATAAGAGTAATTAATTGTTCATTCTGCAATTGAAAGAAGACTTTTCTTATAAATTACTATCTGAGAATAAAAGGGATCTCCTGTAATGCCAAGCCCTTGAATTGTGTTTGTACTTAAATCATACTTGACAAGTTCTTCATCTTCTTTGACGAAGAACATATCACCATTATTTCCTACTCCAATAGGAAGCCCAAGACAAATTAATGGTCTAATAATGAATAGCTTAATCCATGATTCTTTTACACCGATTTCACCCAGAATAGATATATGAAAAGTATTGATTTCTGCATCATTGGATATCAAAGCAATGGATTCATTTAACAACATCAAATGAGTATCCTCCAATTTAGAATCAATACTATCATCCATATATGAAGGCATGGACGTCATAAAGAATACTTCGTTACCCAAATCAAATGACACCAAATAATTCTTATCAATATCTGTTTTCCTTTGGCCCAACCAATGGCACACCCCATTAGTGTACACTCGCTCCAAAACAAATTCAGCATTCAAATTATTAGCTGGCATATCCAAATCAATTTTCTTCCATGAGTTGCTTTTAAGGCTATATATCTCCCATAAAGGGTTGTAAAACAGATATAGATATTCAGAGGTCACATTCTTCTTGGCATCTAAATAATAATTTATATCCGGATAAAAGTCTACATCTCTGATTACCTTATAGTCATCTCTAACATAATCATAACCAAATCCATGATATTGATACCTATCTATTACATTAGATGGTATAGACACACTTAGGTCGTGAGGAATGACCTTGACTTCCTCAATAGATGGGTTCCATAGTAATAAACTCAACAAAGGTTGCTCTTCGAAATCTGGCAAAGTGTGCTTTACGAGGAGACATGAATCATCGTAATAGGAATGATTGGAGATAATTCTTTTGCGAAACATGTTCTTGAATTAGGGTTTTCAAATGAGAGGGTCCATGATTTTCGTACACATTTAAATCGGTTCAAAGACTTTAGAGGCACTTTTGACATAATAGAGAAGACAAGATCATTAGGTACATAATTTCTAACCTTCTCATTTGAAAGAGCCATTGATTTCTATGTCTTCAACAACGCAGTGCTCCCACTTTGATTAATTTATGTCAACAATTCTAGCGAACAAGGGGGTGATGAGATCTACACAACCACCGAAAAACCAATAGATAAACCCACTGTGACTTTTAATCGTTGAACCTAGGTTTTTCTCAAAATAAATTCTTGTTTTTAATTTAAATAAATAAAATAATGATATATTTATTTAATTTAGTTAACAATAAAGAAATAAATAATTTACGATAAATACAACCTTCTTACATAAATATGAAAGATGATATGAATATGATTATGATTATGATTATGACAAGATACTATGATAGTATTCAGATTAGCGATCTTAGTTTTCCCTTGATCGCTAAGTTATGCAAAACATAATAATCTATCCTGAAATCAGGTATATGTAGAGACAAATGGTGATCATAGGTTCCCTGAGATTGCCTACAACCTAGGATAGGTGGAACTCACTGAGACGTCTTGTGTCACCCCAATCCCTTTTATTTTTATTTCAGAGCACAGGTTGCTCGCAAGCAGGATTGTTCGCATGGAGTAGTAAGCAGAAGAAGCTAGACGATTTATGTTTGTCTTGTACTAGTATAAAATTTGTCAATGGTATGTATTTTGTACACGTCGGTGGTACCTTTGCACACAGTGCAACTTATGTATGTACATGCCAGTGGTACATTTGTTCAGAGAAATTTTTAATTATTGTAGTTTTAATGTATCCAGTGCCAATGTAACACACATGCTAAATAATATAGATAAATTTAGCATGGGTGTTATTCTAAATTACTTCTTCAACTCATCAATATAATATCAAAATTATATACAGTGTTACAATATCTAATTATCAAAGTTAACATGATATTTTCAAAAGGTTTTCAAAAATTTGTTTCATCCTTGTCAACGAAGTGAACTAAAAATGAAGACTGGGTCAGTGTGTAAATATTTTCAAAGATATGTGACTAACTTGGCATGAAAAAAAATTATATGACCTGTTTGAAACTTTAAATTAAGTTACAGGATACTGTGTTGTTTTGCCAATAAAATAAGACATCATCTAATTGACCATTCAACCCATGATTTCTACACTGATTCTCTTTTATTTGCAAAACTGACATGTTTGTATTATTGTGTTGAAGTACACAATTCCCTTGCTAACAAATAGCATAGCTCTTGTCATAAAACATAAACAAAATGTTAAACCAGGTTTTAGAAATTAATATCTTCAGCTACCCTTCAAAAACAAGCATTCTAGCTAAGCGATGGCTAATGCAAAAGGACAAATGAATGCCATGTAAATTAGCAGAGCTAAACTGGAAAATACCCTGTTTTAGAGAATATGAGAAAGAAAGAAAAAACATCCCTAATTGTATTGTAGATAATAACTCAACATTTTCTAACAGTTACATGCCACCGCCCCCTCTTCGCAAAGGTGCTCCAAAGAGTCATCAGATTGGTGTCTGAAATCAAAATTCAAAAAAAGAAAATAAATAGGAAGTTTCTCTATTTGGGAGTAATAAGCAATAAGCCGGGCAGCGCAACTCCGGTGCTTATTTTAAATGCAGAGGAGAATCTGCTAGTCTGAAATATGGAAATTTTGTACACTAAAAATTATAAACTAGATTTGTTGATTGCATTGATCAGAATCATGTCTCTATTTTGTCATGAAGGGTGACCACTAAGTTATGTGCGTCATCTAGCAATTTCAAAACATCAAGATGTCCTGACATGCTATTGCATTCCCTAATGATCTCATCCATGCTGCTATACTTTTCAATGATCAATTTCCTCCTCTGCAATACTGAAGCTGCTATTGCGTAAAGCAACAGATCATCTGTTGGTGGTGCACGCTTTCGAACTTTGTTCCATGCAGAATACCCAATACCTGCCCTTATTGCAGCTTGATCTGCCCACATTACTTCCCAAAGGCAAATAGTCTGTTCAAATGTCAGTTCCCTCCGAAACAATACCACCACCATCCTATAAACAAAAAAGCAATCTTCAGCCTGAAGCTTCTCCAAATGCTTAAATAGATGGCCATCCTTATACTTGATGATTTTTGCAACTAACTCTAGTTGCCTCCTTATACCCACCTCATCAAGCCTAAAATTTTGCCGTGCCTTCTTCATGAATCCAACAAAACACCAAAAAGCCTCGTGATCTTCAGATATAATACTAACAATAGGAGATAGCAGGTCACTCATACCCTGGCAGTAGCCAATTTCAGAGTCATATAGTGCATATGCTTCAAGAATAGCAACTAGTCGGGCAGCATGATAGATTCTGCCAGCCTCTAGGTGATCATAATCCTCCAGGCCAACAGCCTCAGCAGTCTGACGTGCTATACTGTCTGATATGGAAGCTTGAGAGGGGTAGTGTGCCATCCATTCTGCATTGGCACGTAATGCATCGAGTCGGATAATCCGTTGCCAGGTGGAGAAGTCTTCATTAGTTGGTAGCTTTGGTGGAACCTTTTCTTGTAAGGGAGATGAGACTTCTTTGGTAGTTTTCACAGGATTGTTATCCTTCTGAACATCACCAGGAGGAGCTGTTTGAATTACTTCAGGACCTTCAGCGGAATCCTTGGTAGTTCTCAAGGAGTTATTGTCTTCCTGAACATCATCATGAGGAGCTGTTTGAATTACTTCAGGACCTTTGGCGGAACCCTCGGTAGTTTTCATGGGATTGTCATCTTCCTGAACATCATCAGGATGAACTGTTTGAATTACTTCAGGAGCTTCGGAAGAATCCGCATCCGGCATAGATGCATCAGCATTGTTGACATTAACATAATCGTCTCCTTCCAACGAATATTCAGCTTCTGGAGTTTTGTCCTGACTAGACAGAGTTTCCCTGGCACTGGCTGCATCATCAGAACTAGAAGAAGAACTAGAAGAACGAGAATCTTGAGCAAGCCTTCCATCACCTCCTTCATAGCTGATTTCACCAATTTCATTTAACTTACTGTTTTCATTGCTTTGCTTGATGAGTTTCGTGCATTGTCCACGGAGTTCTTCATATTGCTTTCTGTGTATTAAGATTTGGCCAAAAAATCAACCAGATGTTAACACCCCCTTCCCTCTCGACATAAATGAAACAGAGGAAAAGTAAAATGAATATAGATCTGTAATATTTATCATACACAGATATATAAATAATCTGGGAATTAAACTTGTAAGCTAACCTATTTTGAGTTTTTACAGCATCTCTTTCATCTTTGGTGCTGTTAAAGTCATACCTGTCTAAGTCATACAAGTGTAATCAGTAAATGAATAAAGGAAAAAAGTAAAACACAATCTAACAGTCTAATAAAAAGAAAGGACAAGGTAATTCATTCCCTTCCTAATGCATAATTGTATATTAACTTAAAGATAACTAAGGTAAGATTCATTGTAATTATGCAAGGGTGAAGACTATCTAAAAATGAAATAGAGAGAATGGCATACTTACACTCCAAGTAGGAATGGCCAAACTTCAGCCCTTATTCTAGGATGAACACCCTGCATCAGATATTTAAAATGCACTCAATCCAAAAAGAAACAAAAGACGCACAAATTTAAAGTACAGGTGAATAATTGGTAAACTCACTCCATTGCGCACTCTTTTCAGGAACTTAGTTCCACCATCACGGAGTCTACCATCTTCTGTAAACAAGCTTTTCCATTGCTGAGGTGAAAGGGGGTGTTTTCTTTTCCTGCATGAGCATGGGATTTAAGTTGACCAATTAAAATATGAGTAACAATTAAGTACTGCTACTTAATAAAAGTAAGCAATAGCGCTCTAGCACAACAGAGGAACTTTTTCAAGCCAACTATCGTTTTCCCCCATTGAAAAAGTCCTGTCATCGACTTCATACATTTTATTCTATTAGTGTTTCTGATTTTTGAGCGAGATGCTTTACACAACTATCTAAATTTCTTAATCATGAAGTAGTTATTATTGTGTTAAAGCTACTTGCTTCTATTTTAAGAAAAGTCTTCTGCTGATGTGACAAAATTTTACACCTCTGTTTCCAGTAATTTTTCTCCCAAATCCATGCAATCTTACATGATGTCTTCTTATGAATTGCATTAGGTGCACACTTTTACTAACATTTAATCCGTTAGAAACTTTACACACTGTGAGAGGTCTTCAGGTGGTTAATGAACTTCAGTTAAAGATGAATCCTTTGAAATCCGGAAACAATCATTGACACAGACTATACTTATCTCTCGACCGATTCCAGATTACCAGAGCCCAAAAAACAAGTAAGGAACTTGAAATCCAATATTTTTACCATCAACACCAAATAAAGAAATTCATTTTCCTATAACCAAATCTTCATAATTTAATTAACATTAACATTAACATGAATAGCATTATTTTCAATTTTATAAAAAAAACAAAAACAAGAATAAATCGATTGAAACAGAAAATAGATCGATCTAGTTGATTACCTACTGTAGAAAATGACAGCGACGATAGCGACACCGGCGAGGGCGGTGAAGACGACCGCCGGAGTAGAGTTTGGTGGCGTTGCGGCCATGAGAGAGAATCTACCCTTGCGGCCGGTTTTGGCACCGGCGGCAACAGAGAGAATGGCAGTTGTGTCGGTGTTGAAGTGGGAGGAGGATGTGTTCATCTCATCTCATGGATCAGAAAATTGAAATTACGGTAATGCCCTTTTGTATCATTTCTCTCGCATATTCTTCATTCACGTTCCAAGCTATTTCAATGTTTTTTCTGCAAAAAGAGGTGAAATGGAAATGGAAGAAAGTTCCACGTTCTAGATGATTGATTGATTACGCATAGAAGAAGATAAGCATTCTAGTTATTTTTTGGTTAAGATCGACAGTTTTTCCGTTTATATATATATATATTATTGTAGGGGCCTTATAAGTGAATTGTTCAGTTCACAGGGGGCAAAAATGACTAAAAACAATACTAATTAAATTCATTCTTATGATTTGGTCTCATAATTTTCTCTTTGAGTAAGTTAGTCTTTGACAAATCAATATGTCATCTCTTCTGCATAAAAATGTCATAGTTAATATGGATATAATTTTTGTCTATGGTTAAATTGGATTGAGGAAATTGTGAAAGATCAAATGAGATCTTCACTTTAAGATGTTAACGACTAAATTGATGGATTTTTTCATATATTTCAAAAACTGATTTATGTTTCTATATTTTATAGACTAAATTAAAGAGAGTAATTGTTTAGAAAAAAATTAATTTGTTGATTAATTCATTGTGAAGTTTATGACAGAAGTATTAACATAACCTAACATCATTAATATTTCAATATAATTCTTAAAACTTAATCATTAAACATTACTCAGATTTGTCTATCTAATTAAATTTGTTAGTATCAAATATATTCGGATTAACTCCATAGATTTGATTTAGTCTAATGGTAAAAAAACAAATTTTGAATCTGGAGGTCCTGATTTGAGTCTCACTAATACCTTTGAAAAGTGTCTTGGACTGCATCATCCCCTCACCCTAAACTTTTCTCCTAAAAAAAAATGTATCTGAATTTTGACCACTTAATTGCTAATGCATCTCATATCATTAACTTTAATATATCAAGGAAGGGACAAATTTGATTGACATTTTATTAAATTGTCAATGTAGGAGACTGCAATAATGTGGGAGACTTCATTGATATAGTTATACAATTTCAGATAATATGTTCAACATTTTGTGTATATCCCATATATATTTTGCAGGCCAAGCCAAGTGAGAAAGTAATTAAAAGAAAATTATGCAATGCCTTGCAGGCTTATAAAAAAAATGATGCCTAGCAGCGTGGTTTCAATTTCTAGATGGGTCACTGTTTTGTATTGTATATTCTTTAGTAGTTGATGTATAAAATTCATCTTCTGAAATATATACATGCATGTTTTCTTACCAAGTCTACTGCTATTGATATTGTACCACACTTTACTCTCTCATGTTATAGATAATTTGTGTTCTTTTATTCTAATAAACTTAGTCAAATTATCGAGCATAAAATATATCTCTTCTACTCTTTGGTGACTTTTATCACTAGCAAGAAAAACATGAACCCCATCTCTATCTTCTATCCAACTGCATCCTGGACTCTTTTGCATTCCCTTATCATTCATCAACTCTCTAATTTTAGCAAGATCATGCCATCTTCCCGAAGAAGCATACAAGTTTGCTAACATAACATAGTTTCCAGTGTTACCCGGCTCCAATTCTATAAGCTTTTCTGCTGCAATTTCACCTAAGGAAACTTCCTTGTGAATAAAACAACCTCCAAGTAGAGCACTCCAAGTCACTGAATCAGCTTCCATTGGCATGTTTTTGATAAGTTGATATGCTTCATTGAGCTTTCCTGCACGACTCAAGAGGTCGACCATACATGTATAATGTTTTAATGTTGGTGTGACATTGTATTTTTCCATTAAATAAAAGCATTCATAACCAATCTCAATTGATCCCACGTGAACACATGAAGAAAGAACTGATAGGAAAGTTACATCATCTGGTCTAACTTTACCAGCCAACATTCTGCGAAAAATAGTGATTCCTTCTTCCCCATGTCCATGCATTGCATAAGCAGTTAGCATAGCATTGTGACACACCAAGTTAGGATTTGAGACCTTGTTATAAACTTGGTAGCAGTGTTTAATACTCCCACATTTTGCATACATGTCTACTAAGGCAGCTCCAATATGAACATTGGGGTCGTACCCTGCTCGCATGGAATATGCATGGACCTGTTTTCCTCGGTGGATTGTCACCAACTTGGAGCATGCTGCTAACATTATTCCTACTGTGTATATGTCAGGCCTCAAATTTGAAACCTGCATTTCGTTGAACAATTGCATTGCTAAATCATATTGTTTATTTTCCACAAGGCCAGCTAAAATGCTATTCCAAGTATACACATTTGGCTCAAAACCATCACTTTTCATTCTTTCAATGAGTTCTCCAATCTTTTCAATTTGATTAGACCGAGCATAGCCAGATATCAGTGCATTCCATGTTGATGTATCTCTTTCACTTATTTCATCAAATGCCATTTTAGCAGCTATAATGTCATTGCATTTACAATACATTTCTACCAAAGCTCCACCGACAAAACTGTTGGATTGCAGACCTTTGACAATAGCAATGGAATGTATCTCTTTCCCTCGTCGAATAGAATCCATATCGGCACATCCAGTAAGGACACTTCCAAGAGTGAAGGAATCAGGTTCAATTCCATCCATCAATAAATCTCGGAACAACACGAGAGCTTCATGAAGCATGAGATTATCAACATATCCTGATATCATACAATTCCATGATATTCTATCCCTCTCCACACCTTCTTGTTCCATCTGATCAAAAAATTCCTTTGCCTTTCTGAGATTTCCATTTTCCAAATAACCAACTATCATTGTATTGTAAGACGCTGCACATTTCCTTGCAAATTTGGAAAACATTTCGAAGGCACTTTTCATATCGCCACACCTTCTATACATGTCCACCAATGCATTTACAATGAAACCATTAGAGAACAACTCATGTCTAACAATGTAGCCATGCAGTTCTTTCCCAATGAAAAGCCATTTCATCCTAGCACAAGCAGGTAAAACACTAGCCAGTGTCTGAGCATTGGGCGCCAACCCTGCTCCCACCATCCTAGTAAGCAACTCAACAGACTCAACATCATAACCACTACTCGAGAATCCTCCAATTACCGCACTCCAAGTAACAACATTAGGTTCCAACTCACTCAACAACATATTTTCCAACAAATCCAACGCCTCATGCACCATCCCATTAGCAACACACGCAGTTATAATAGAATTCCACGAGACACAATCTTTTCGCGGCATTCCTTCCAAAACTTTCTTAGCCTCACCTAAACTCCCACATTTTCCATACATATCAATCAAAGCATTCCCCACATAAACATTACTAACAAACCCATGTTTCAAAACCATCCCGTGAACTTGTCTACCAAGTCCCAACTCACCAAGACCACAACAAATATTCAAAACAACCGGAAACACAAAAAAATCCAATTTTTCTCCCAGCCCATCACATAAAAACTCTTCAAAAAGCAAAAAACCTTTGTAAAACAACCCCATGTTAAGATGAAGACGTAAAACAGCAGTCCAAGAATGCAAGCTTCTAAGAGTCATTTTATCGAACATGTGACAGGCATCTTCAAAAGAGGAGTTAATTGAGTACATTTGAAGTAACTTGGTTTGAACAAAGTGGTGATTGTGAAAACCGGTTTTTATTGAGTGTGAGTGAAGCTGTTTTCCTAAAGTGAGGGAGTTGAAAGATTGGAGAATGGTGGAGTAGGTGGTGGAAGTAAGTGGAGGGGTGTGAAGAAGGGATAAATTGGGTGGTTTTGCTTGGTGTTTGGGAAGTGTTAGAGGTTCTGAAAGCAAGGTGTGCATTTTAGAAGAGAGAAATGGAAGATACGCAAAATGAATATGGAAGCAACTCTAAAAAGAGTTTGTTATTTCGGTTAGATAAAGTGTGGAAGTAGAAGTCAAGTTCTAAGAAGCTCAACTTTTTAGTTACTTATTTGGATAGTGTGTTTATGGTCTATTTTGAAAGCGAGAAATTATGTTATATTTTAGCATCACAAGTGCTTGATTTTCGGTAAATTTTGGACAAGTAGAAATTATATTTACGTGGTTATTCTAGAAAACTTACAATGTGCTCTAAAAATATTACCATTTTTAATTTAAAAGATAAATACTTTAAGGTTTTACTAACCATTACCTCGGGGGTACTTCTTAAAGATTTTAAATTTACAAGTTATTTTTTAAAAGGAAATGTTATAGAGTGGAATAGAAATATTGTATTTGGAAATGGTGAAAAGTGATAAATTTGACTTTTTAAAAGTTAAAAATTTGTTGAATTCAATGCAAAGTCAAATGCTTCAATTTTCAATGCATTGAATACATAACTTTTTATAAAATTTACCATTTAAGATCCTGAAAAGAGGGGTGGCACTTGGGTGACAATGTGGTTGGTGACATTGATCAACCACAATGTCACAAATGACTTTCTTCTTTATCTTTTATAAGGTTTTTTTGTTTTCGTTAACACTTGTGACATTGTGGTTGACTAATGTCACCAATCACAATGTCACCCAAGTATTAACCCTAAAAGAGTGTCTGGGTTCATTCGTTAACATTTCTCATATTTCAATTATGATTTTAATCATTGGTGGATCCAACTAAACGAATGTTTACATTGTGGTGTTTAATGACTTTTGTGTAACAAATGTAAGTTAGAAGTCCTACATTAATTAGAAAAGTGAAGGTTGAACATTTTAATAGTGAGGAAACCCGCAAACCCGTTGTCCTAGGGTTTTTTTTATTAAAGTATGCTAGCAAACTAACTTTGTTATGGTACATACATTTTGAACTTTTATTGTTCTTCCTTTTTTTAGTGGGTCTTTTTTTTCTTTCTTTTTCATGACAATTGCTGGTTGTTGAAGTTATTTTGTCACGTCTTGTGCATTGAATAACTTCATAGTATTAATTTGACTCTTTTCAACCAAAAAAAAGTGTCGTCTCGTAAGTACAACTCAATTTATTTTTTTGACAAAAAAATACAACTCAGTTAATAGTTGTAAAGATGTTGATATATAAATATCGAAGTTTGAATCTCGAATTCTCCATCCTTTATTATAGAAGCTAGACTTGATGAGCTAGCATGTTTGCCCTAATCCCTTGCATTTTTTCCTCCTAATCATGTAATTATTGCTAATCTAATCTCCCAACCACACACTTAATCACAGTCGTTGATTCAAACTCTATTTTCAAACTCCTCACTTTCTCTCTCATACAAAAACGCCATAATGACAATTGAAAATGGGGCTAATCATACTCATTTTTCCTCCCTGATACGTAATTAATGCTAATCAACTCAGTCAACCACTCTATTCATCTCAGCCTAGATATCATAACCTTTCATGTATTAATGTTAATCAACTCAGTCAACCACCCCCTACATCTCAGCCGTAGATCTCTTGACCTTCCATGAGATTTGAAAGTTCAACTAAAACTTAAGACTATAGAGATGCATGATTTCAGCCTTAAATCAAAACAGACTTTCAATTCCCTCTATGTCATAAATGTTGATGCATTTGGTATGCCTAAAAATGGGCTTTCAATAATGATCGAGTAAACACATAAGTCAACTTGTATGCATTTCAGGAAAACTAACCAATAATATCATTTAATTATTCTTTTTCTACTTTTAATCACATTTAATCATATCAAAACAGACGTGATTAAAGAATTAAATGATATTATTGGCAATATAATACTCATGCCAATATAAATGATGTCTTTTTATTGAGTCACATTAATTGTGCAAAATAGGAGTATTGTTAGTATATACAAAGTCATCTCAATTATGCATTTGATGAAGAAAAAAGTAATGATATTTATTGAACTTAATGATATTTCATAAAGAATAAAAGAAAAATTACCACGTAGTTATTGCTAATCGAATGTGTTAAATCTTGACCCGTATAATCATGATGGTTAACAAGTTAAATTTCAAATATTTATGAAACTTAATGATGTTTCATTGTGAATAAAAGAAACTTATTGCTCATACGAAATAGAAGAGGTTAGTAATGCTAATCGAATAAAAGAAAAAAGCAATGAGCTTTATGTAGCTTAATGATATTTCATGAAGAATAAAAGAAAAATTAACATGTAGTAATTGCTAATCGAATTTGAAATTGCCATTCATCCATGTTACAAGTCAAATTTCAAATATTAATTAAACTTAATGATATTTCATTGTGAATAAAAGAAACTTATTGCTCATTATTGCTAATCGA
>Ga0315914_1006739_pt1 | contig 16154 bp, 10 predicted proteins | sample MpolenodulesMG_FD_203920 | JGI IMG/M metagenome (GOLD analysis project Ga0315914, IMG submission 203920) | Medicago polymorpha root nodule microbial communities from Los Angeles, California, United States - elongated nodules | ecosystem: Host-associated > Plants > Roots > Nodule | place: USA... | reverse complement strand
ACTTTCATCAATTAGTTTGATTATATAATGTGAATTTTCTCAACTAGTTTTGTTTGTTGATTTTTACAAACAAAATGTTTTTGTTATGACAATATATTCAAATATTATAATAATAACAGAAAATTACACATTTATGATATTTTTTAGAGTATACGTTATTTTTAAGGAGTTTTTTAGAGTATAAGTTGTTAGTCATTGCCTACAATAATTTTTTTTACGAATACTAACTTTCCATTCTTATTCCCTAATAATCTTTTGTTTTTTTTACACAATTCTTTTTTGTTTTTATAATTTTTTTAAATGAGATTATCCTATCTGTTCTATCACTTTTTTTAATATGTGTAAATACACTATCAACATGCCGCATCTAATTATCTACGCGACTTTATCCTAAATATGTAATGGTTTGTCTAACATGGGCAACATTACACTTTATCTATGATTCTCATCGTTAAAGGCCGTCAGATTTTTTATGGCATTCTAGTGGCTAATGAGATTGTTGACGAAGCCCGACAAAGTAAAAAGGAGTTATTACTTTTTAAGGTGGATTTTGAGAAAGCCTATGACTCTATTGACTTGGATTATTTAGATGATGTGATGGTAAAAATGGGGTTTCCAGCTCTATGGAGGAAATGGGTGAAAGAATGCACTGGCACGGCCTCAGCCTCAAGTTTGGTTAACGGCTCCCCAACGGACGAGTTTTATTTGGGAAGGGGGTTGAGACAAGGTGACCCTATTTCACCTTTTCTTTGTCAGAAAATAATATGTTTAGTGGTTACAAGATGGGTGGTGGTTCTACAGTGGTGGTTTCTCACCTCCATTTTGCTGATGACACCTTAATTTTGGGTGAGAAAACTTGGGCTAACATTCGGTCGATGAGAGTAGCGCTTCTTCTATTTCAAGCCATGTTTGGTTTGAAGGTGAATTTTGCTAAAAGTCAGTTGGTTGGGATGAATGTTCCTGTTTCTTGGTTGTCTGAAGCAGCATTGGTTTTGAATTGCAAGGTTGGTACTATTCCTTTTGTGTACCTCGGGTTGCCAATTGGTGGTAATGTGCGTCGTTTAGCTTTTTGGGATCCTATTACCAATCATATCAAATCTACACTGTCGGGTTGGAAGTCGAGACATTTATCATTGGGTGGTCGTTTGCTTTTACTGAAGTATGTTATGTCATCACTGCCTGTTTGCAGTAGCAAGGAGGTTGGCGGTAAGGAGAATTAGGGAATTTAATGTTGCATTATCAGGGAAGTGGTGTTGGAGGTTGTTGGTGGAGAGGGAGAGTTTGTAGTTTAAGGTGTTGTCGGCGAGGTATGGTGAGGAGGGAGGTCATTTGAGAGAGGGTGGGCGTATGACCTCTACGTGGTGGCATGACATTGATGCGTTGCGTAGGGAGGAGAGGTTTAGGGACCATGTTAGGCGCTCTGTTGGAGATGGTAAAAATACTTTCTTTTGGTCCGAAGTGTGGCTTGGTAGTGTGTCACTCCATCACAGGTTTGGTAGATTATATGAGTTGTCGGAACATAAAGAGAAAACTGTGTTCGAAATGTGTCAGTTAGGTTGGGGGGAGGGTGAGGAGGCGTGGAGTTGGCGCCGGAGGTTATTGGCGTGGGAGGAGGAGTTGGAGGAAGAACTCAAGTTATTACTTCAGAATGTGATTTTGCAGGTTGACAAAGTTGACTGTTGGTTATGGCATCTGGAATCTTCTTACGATTTTCTGTCCGTAGTGCTTATAATTTCATGACTTTACAGCCACCTATTGATCCTACAGTGGAGGTGTCACCTCTTCGGCACAAGGACGTCCCTTTAAAGGTAGTTCTTTGTGTGTGGCGTCTGTTTCGCGATAGGCTGCCTACAAAAGATAACCTTCTTCGACAAGGAGTAATTGATAATGATTCTTGTCTGTGTGTCAGTGGGTGTGGATTTATGGAAACTTCATCTCATTTGTTTTTACATTGTAATCATTTTGGTTTCGTTTGGTATCTTATTTATCGGTGGATTGGTGTGTCTATGGTTTCGCCTCTTCAAGTAGCGCACCATTTTCATCTTTTCAGCTTTCTTGCGGGTGCTTCTAAGGTGCGTCGTTCTACCATCCTCGTTATTTGGTTTGCAACGATGTGGGAAATTTGGAAAGAAAGAAACAACTTGTTATTCAATGGCAAGGTTACATCAATTGAAGGCTAAAGTTGCATCACTTTCCCTCAATTATCATGCTTGGTGGTTTAGTCCTTCTACTATTTTGGGCATTGGTTAATAGTTTTTGTCTGTTTCTTGTCCTCTTTCCGGTTTCTTTTTTGTAAATTGTAAATTGTGTAGACTTTTTGTGCCTTCCTAGGTACGCTTGTACTAGGAAGGTCACTTGGTGTTGGTAATTTATTTCGTTTTAGTCTTTTCAAAAAAAAAATCAACAATTATTTATTAAAAAGATACATATTTAATATTAAATTATATTATTATATATTTAAATGTAATTAAATTCATTTTTTCTACCAATTTTAACATGATTTATTTTTTTGAGTAAACCATTAAATTGGTCCTATCTTTATAAATCACTATTAAATTGTCTGACTTTATTAATATTTTAAACTAAGCTTGTTTTTGTTAAAAGTTATTCAATTTGATCCATAATCATGTGACTGAAACATAAAAACAGAAACCTAATTAAGAAACTTTTTGACAAAGATAAATATATTAGTTTGAAATATTAATTGAATTAGAGACTAATTTAAAAAAAACTTACCGAGACATAAGCTAATTTAATGATTTATTTTCTTTTTACACATGAACTTTTTTAGGAGTTTGACCAATTTGTTTTAGACAAATATTTTGACAAAAGTCGACATGACATTCTCTCATATTTTTTCCTTTTGAAATGATGGCATTTTCTCAAATTTTCTTTAACACATTTTCTTGTGGTGATTAATATTCATAAGATTTATTTTTGTGGTACCCACAATTTCATCTCAATAAAGTTCCATTCATTATCAAACCGCTAAATCTTCCTCTCTCACTCATTGTTACAATCACAATATTTCATTTCATGCACACATTATCAACACGTCCTTCCTGATAAAATGCTAAAGATTTTTTTTCCTTAAAAAAAGATTTTGTAGAACGTATGAAAATGAACGTTTAAACGAAAGTGCTATTACGAAGTTTTCAAAAACTCATATTAAATTTTGCTTTGGATCTTCATATAAACCATAAATGTAAATACATCATCGATATGTCATGTGAGTTTAACTCAGCTTCTTGAACATTACATGATAACATGATAAACACACTGCTGGGGTTCGAATCCGCAGACACTCCATTTATTCACCTTAAAAACGTAAGTTTCTAGTCACTGTGATATTAAACAAATAAAATATATATATTACCAACACGTCACAACCATTTATATATAAATGACTTTATAATGTGACTTTATAATAAATATTTATTTAGAATAAAAGTCAAGTGTCCAATTGGTAAACATGTTGTCCTCGTGAACTTAGCTCAGTTGATATGAACAATGCATAATATATGCAAGGTCCGAGGTTCAAACCCCGGCCACCACAAAAAAAAATGGCAAACATGTTGAAATTATTAGACCGAACGTCGTAATCATAGTCTAAACTTCACTACTCCATGTCAAAATTAAATACACAAAATTTTAAATAATATTTTTTCTTTTGGGTTTTTTATCACGTACCCTAAAGGCACAAGTTAACACTACTCTTTCATATATCTATCAAAAAATTTAATAAAAGTCAAGTGTAGTTAATGATTTAATAATTAACATTAATTGCAATTTATAAAAAAAAATTGCACTGCCCCAAAAACAAATTATTTGCATTTTTAGTGTTCATCAAGGGTTTCTTAGTACTATTATTTCAACTCAATTTTAATAATTTATGTTTAATTTTTTATTTTGTATTTTCGACCCATTAAGGTTTCTATAGTATTTAAACGATTCAGTTGTAGTCTAAGAGACATTTTTTATTCATTTAATAATATTTCATAAAGTTTTCTTAATCTCTCAAGGATTCCGAAACTTTATTTTCATAGATTTGTCGTTTGCAAACTTTTTTATTTTGAATATAGGATTAGCGTTTATGAACTTACGCTGAACTATAATTGTTTTCCATGTTCTCAAGAAATTAAATAAAGCCTGACTAATAATTGTTTTCAAAAAAGGATTCAACTCAGATTATTTCAAAGAATTTGTATTTAAAGGAGCTCATTAATTAAATTACATAATCCAAATGCAATTAAATTTACATTTTCTCTACCATTTTTTCCTATGCATAAAAAAGACATTGCATAATTTATGCAGGGGTTGGAGTTTAAATTCTCACTTCTCCACATTTAATTATGTGAGCTCTAGTCATTAGACTACCGGAGAAAAAAGAAAAAAAAAAACTTCATAGTTTGAGAAATGTGAACATGACATTTTCTCAAATTTTCTTCAAAACATTTTCTTCTTTTAATTAATATATTCATAAGAATTTTTTAGTGGTACCCACAAAATTCATCTCAATAAAGTCTCCATTCATTATCAAACCACTAAATCTTCCTCTCCCACTCATTTCTCTTTCTCAAACTTCCATTCATTCACAAAATACCCAAATATTCAATTCAAAACAAAACAAAAAAACCCCAAAAATGTGAATTTTTTTTTGGGTACAAAAAAATCGAATTTTTTCATAAGCCAAAAAAAGTGATTTTGCACTATTCTTTCAGCATCTAATTCCAATTCCTTCACAATTCTTCATCTTCAACTTGTTTCTTCAAAAGGGTATCATCAAAATTCACTCTTTTATCGATTCCTTCATCTGGGTCATTTCAACATTCCCAAATTTCCAATAATTGAAGAAATGGTTATGGTTTCTTTGTTGATCCTATTTGGTTTTTTTCTTGGTGTTATTGTTGTTGTTGCTGCGGAATTTCTTGGTTTCTTGTGGATCCTTAAACGACTTCGTAGGAAAATTAATAGTGATAAAGCGAAATTTTCGTCAATTACAAACCAACTTGATCGTAGTAGTAGTTGCAGTTCACAAATTGATTCTCATCAATCTTTCAAAAAAGAGGTAACCTTGATTTTTTTTTTTTTGAATTTTTGTATTTTTATGTGAAACCCTCATTGTGTAGTAGAATCCATAAGATAACATAAGTATTTATGTTAATTTTTTTTTTACTGTTTTATTATTTGTTTATTTATGTGTGTTTCAGATTGTCCTCGTGAGCTTAGCTCAGTTGGTATAGACAATGCATAATATATGCAAGGTTGGGGGTTCGAACCTCGGCCCCCACCAAAAAAAAGATTGTTCATGTCATTGTGTAGTAGAAATGTAGAATCTACTATGATAATATACGTAGATTCTAATTTATTAATGGTTTTTACTATTTGTTTATTTCTGTGTGTTTCAGATTATTCATGTCATTGTGTAGTAGAATCCACTAAGATAACATAAGTATATATTAAGTTTTTATTGTTTTATTATTTTTTTATTGTGTGTTCCAAATTGTTCATATCATTGTGTAGTAGAATCCACTTAGATGCCATAAGTATTAGTACTGTGTATATGAATTTTTGTAATATTTTTTACGATTTTATTATTTGTTTATTTTCTACATATAGTAGAAAAAATGGTAGAAAATAGGCTTAGGTGGTTTGGACATGTAGAGAGAAGACCTGTAGATTTTGTAGTAAGGGGAGTAGATGAGATGGAGCATAGTCGGATCACTATAGGCAGAGGAAGTCCTAGAAAACACTATTAAGAAATATTTAGAGATCAATGAGTTGGATCGAAATATGGTTTATGATAGAACTTTATGACTTAATTTGATCCGTGTAGCCGACTTCCTTGACTAGTATGCACGGTCTACAAGGTCTAGTTTCTACGGATAATCCTTAACTGAAGGAATCGTTAGCGAGCCATAGAGCAGCTTTGAGGTTCCGAAGCAGTAAACACCATACAGGAGTTTAATACTCACGGAAATTCCCACTTGCTTTGCGGGAATTGAAAGCCTCTTTGCTATACTAGCCCTTGACCAGTGAGTGAGCCTAGACTCTCTCTATTCGAGTGAGTTCCACTTCTCTTGAAGCGTAATACCCTTACTGCTAGTTTCCTATTCCGGGTTAGCATAAGACTTGGTTGTTGTTATATTATTTGTTTATTTTTGTGTGTTTCAGATTGTTCATATCATTGTGTAGTAAAATCCACGAAGATAACATAAGTAGATATTAATTTCTTAAGTTTTTTTTGTTGCTATTTTATTATTTGTTTATTTTTGTGTGTTTCAGATTGTTCATGTCATTGATATTGGGTTTGGGTTTGGGGTTGGGTTTCTTCAGGGTGTAGTTTGGGTTTTAGAACCAGAGAAGGTTTCAAAGTACTTTGTGGAAAGATCATCAAAAGAGGTGAAAAGGAAAAAAGAGCTTTTTGAGGTTTCTCCTGTTAGGAAGTATGGTAATATCAAATGTCAGTCACTTGTTCTCACTGAGCCTGATGGATCGCATACAACCATTCAGCTCAAAGGATGCATCGTTGAAGCTGTTTCGGCCACAAGCGCTCCTACAAAAAAATGGTAATGGTGTTTGTGGTTTTTGTTTTCATTTGCATTATGTGACTTAAATTTGTGATTTGTAGACTTCATTATATTTTTCAGGTTGATTTGTTGATTTTAATCTGTGATATTGTAAGGTTGATTTCTTTGGCGAATTGCTAGAATATTATTAGTTTTAGTTATTTAGTTGAGTTCAATATATGTCGCTAATGTCTAGTTTATCTTGATAATTCTCAAGTTTAAGTCAAATTAACCAAGTAATTGCGTTCAAGTGGTTAATGAGCTTCACAAAGGACGAATTGTTCAGGAGAACCTGAGTTCAATTCTTGGGTGGAACAATCACATCGTTTTGATTCAACATATGATTCACATCTTAAAGAAGTGTTGTAAACGGGTTTCTTTTGAACTTGCTCTGATTTTGATTTAGAAATGATAGATCTCATTTCCTTTATGGATAGATATATTTTATTATGCTCATGATCATTAACTGAGGAAATTAGGTACTACACATTCTTATTTGATTTGCAATGAATTTTATAGGGCAAAAAAGTACCCCATCAAAGTGGAAAACAGGACCTCTGTGATATACCATGGAAGCAAAACTCTTTATGTATATCTTGAGACTTCGTCTGAGAAAGAGGCATGGTGTAAGGCCCTCCGTTTGGCCTCATGTGATGAAAGAGAAAAACTCCAATGGTATTCGCAGTTGCAAGACGAGTTTCATAGTTATCTGACATCATTAAATACTGAATATCATTCTTTTATGAAACCAACAGTAGGATCAAGTGTTGAGGCAATAGATAGGGCTACTAAGACGGATGGATCTTCCTCAAAGGTCCGTCAGTTTTTGAAAAAAATTACGAGAAGATCTTCCCGAGTTGGCTTGGATAACAAATGGACTTCATTCTCAGGCCGTGAAGACAAAAAGAAAACCGAGAAACTTCGGGCTTGCCAAGATGCAGTTTTAGCCACTAGCTACATGAAAAATGCTGCAGCAACTAGTCTTCCGAGAAGTTCAATATCAGACGATACTCCATCACTATCATCATCCCTGTCTCGTTCAGGAAGCCAAAGTCATTTTTCTGTCTGTTCTGACACCGATGAAAAGTTTGGTATTGATGAGGGAACATTATGTTGGAATTTGTTGATTTCCCGACTTTTTTTTGATATCAAAGGCAATGAGCAAGTGAAGAAATCTGTGCAAGAGAGAATTCAGGTTTAAGATTTTCCTATATGAATTTATGCAGTTGATTCTGACTCTTTTTAGTCATCTTTATATTATATGAGAATTTGTTTGTCTAACAATCAATCTTTAGAACTTTGTCTTCTCTATGTTAGTTTGTTACTTTGTTAAATTGATATTAGTACTAAGGCATCCATTCCTTTAAGATTGTTGAGAGAATGTTCATAATTTTTTTATTTCAGCAAATAACGATTTGTTCAAATTTGCTATGCTACACGCTACAGCGCCAATATAGCTACTATATTACAACACTTTGTACTAAATAGTGTCATATAACAATAGCGATTTGTTCAAAGTTCGCTATGCTATAGCATTACATAGCTGCTATAGGCCCTATTTGACTACGCTATTTTATTTACGGAGAAATCACGTTGAAATTTTTATTTTGTTATGGTAAGTGATGGTCTTCTCTATTTTTTACAGAGGACATTGTCCAACATGAGAACTCCCGCATATGTCGGCGAAGTCGTCTGTACAGACATCAACATGGGGAATGTTCCACCCTGTATCATTGGGATGAGGGTTCTTCCGATGGAAATGAGCGAGGTATGTGCCTTGGAGGTTGACATTGAATATTCTGGAAGTGCAATATTGGAGATTGAAACAAGGCTAGAAGTTGGTGAGCTAGAGAAAGAGGGCTCAAATCCCGGGTCGAACAATGTTGGGTCTGTCCCATCAGATATTATTCAAGATTTCGAGTATTTAGATAAGCAATTAGGTCTTGCAGAAGGAATGAATGATTTGCAAGAGCCTAAAGAAGATGGTGACTGGAACAATGGTTAGTACTTAAGTGCTATTATATTCTGCTATTTATGTATTTTCTTTACGTAGTTGTTTGTTAACTTTGTACTCAATTTCTCGTTAAAATGTAGTTGAGGAAAATCATAGTGTTAGTTCTGTTCATGGTATAAACATCATTTATGAGCCTTCATCTAAAAACTCAAGCTTTCTGGATGGTGTATCTTTCACAATGTATTAGAGTTCATGCATGGAAAACATATTTGTGTAATAAAACAATTCACATGTCTTGGTTTTTAAAAGAGAGGCAAAAGTTTCAAACATGTTATACTGTAAATTTTTCTAGCACTTTTGATGATAGCAGGGGCCTTCCAAAATTCCTTCTCTAACCACCTATAGCATCATATTAGATTTTAGTTTTTTTTATCACATTGGAAATGAAATCATGTGGTTTTCAACAGGTTTTTTGGCCTTGTTTTCCTAGGGGTGCCTTATCAACTTTTTCTTGTTCTGCATATTATAAATTTCGAAAAATATTTCCCGTGTGGACAAGTGGTCCTGATATCTAGATATAAATGCTCTCATAAAACATTCAGATGGATGATGTCAATTTTCCCTTTGCAGATGTGTCGAAGAAGTTAAGGAGCAATGTACCTTCCACAACTCATGGATCAAGATGGAAATCTATGTTAAATTCTGTTGCCAAGCATGTTTCACAGGTACCATCTCTTTATAACTCCCTCCTTTTTTCCCACTGCATTTTTTTCAGCCGTTCTTTCATTATTATGAATCTGCTAAATAACTATGCAAAGTGGTTTGTACCTTTGTGAACTCCAAATCATTTGATTGTATAGTCTCAGTTATCATGTCAAAAACCAACTCCACCCCCGCCCCCACCCCCACCCCCCAAAAAAATAAATAAATAAATAAACACGAACTTGTAGGTGAAAACATTTGAATGGTTATTTTATGTTACATCATTAACAACTAAAGGTGTGCAATGCATATCTTGTTTTTGAGCACTTTCATGTGGATAGATGCTTTACTATGAAGTTATAAATAGCTAATGTTGTGTTATTTTCAAATTAATGACTTTATTTATTATCAAAAGGTTCCTATCTCTTTGGCAATAAGGGTAGCATCCCTCAGAGGGACACTGCGTTTTTTTATAAAGCCACCACCCGCCGATCAACTGTGGTATGGTTTCACATTTATGCCTGATATAGACTTCAACTTGGAATCATCTGTTGGAGAACACAAGATAACCAATACACACATTGCTTTGTTCCTGATCAACCGGCTCAAGGTACAAATAGTTCCCTTTTCGTTAAGTTATGAAAGGATGTTTGCAAAGTATTACTTTTTCTTGTTCAACTTTGCATGTCCTTGTTTAATCTATGTAAAAGACTAAGACCTTGTTTATTTAGATAAACTACCTATCATATAAGTGTTTATGTATAAGATATTTCTATAACAAAAAGTAAAATAAAGTCCGGCTGTTTTTTTAATAAGCTATAAGTTGTTTTCATAAGCTACTATCATAGAGAGCTTATGAAAATAAGCTGATAACAGCACATGGACATGTCATAAATTGTTTCTTTAAGTTCTCTAAAACAATCAGTAGATAAGTTCAAATAAACCAATTCAAACAGGCCCTAAGTAATCCATATATATACCAATGCCATCAGTATCAACAATCAATAATTATGCTCAAAGGGGAATTTCCTTTGGAAATGACATTAAGAAAAAAATCTTTGGGGAAATGTTTTCATGCCTTCGTTTATAGAAATGAATAGAGGATCTCCCACTTGTAAACTTAATTTTTATTTCTCTTCTGCAGGCAGCAATTCGGGACACTTTAGTGCTCCCAAATAGTGAAAGCGTAGGCATTCGATGGATGCTAGCGGAAAAAGATGATTGGGTTCCTCGGAATGTTGCACCTTTCATATGGATCAACCAAGAATCTGGGAATGAAACTTCAACTCCAATTGATACCAATAATCAAACTTCTGGTGGAGTGAAAGCTAGTGCAAAGACCTCAGGTGATAGTCCAGAACCGAAACAAGAAAAACTGAAGAGTAGCGAATCAAGACAAGATCCAGCCAGGAAATCAGATTCTCAAGCATTTCCGTCAAGTTTTTCTTTTTCAGCAGCAATAAGGAATAGTAAAAGCTTTGACGAACTGTCAAAACCTTTATTAGAAAGTGGCCAACAACAAGAAACTAGTGATTTCAAAGATCTTAGTATGCCTTCATTAGAAAGTGACCACGAAGTTAGCGAAGAGAAGACGGATGATGTTTCTGTTAGCAGTTCGCCTTCAAATAGTGCAGTGATGGATAGGTCAATCAGTTCGACCAGTTCAGCTCAACAGGATGATTCAAAGCCAAAAAAAATTGGAAGAAGGGAAAGGTTTTTTGATTTGCGAAAGAAAGTGAGCGAGAAAGTAGAAGAAGCCAAAAAAAATTGGAAGAAGGGAAAGGATGATTCTTGTTGAGAAGATGAGAGCTTCTGAGAAATAAAACACACAAAGTAAATGTCAGAATGATGAAGTATTTGTTACTGACTTCTTAGTTCTTATCATGTCAGAAATTAGTATCATTCATTCATAAAATAAGAATGTTGGTATCAAATATTGTTTCATTGATGAGTTGTATATTTTTTAGGGGCTTAGATGATCAAATGGAATTACATATATATACAGATACAAAAGAAATACTTTAATTGCATTCAACTTGAGTTCCAAAATTCTTTGACTTGGTTCTCTTGTGAATTTGCAATAATTATATGATAGATGATTCTTTTAATAGTTTGGATACCAAATTAGTTTGTGACAGAGAAATGCTATACAAATCCATATATAGTTGCTCTTTATTTGAGGAGTACTTTCATATTTATTTGTTTTGTACATTTGAGTTTCCATTAATGTCAAATTTTCTCTGTATTATTGTTGAATTCGTAAGGGATAATAGTGTTTTACCCCCCCAGTAATATAGGTCATTTTTGGTTTTTTCACCTGTAAAATATTTTTTTTGAATTTTATCCTTGTAATTTGAAGAATTTTCGGTTTTGGACCTTCATGGAAAATTTCACTCCTGTAATTTGAGCATTTGAAGAATTTTCGGTTTTGGACCTTCATGGAAATTTCACTCCTGTAATTTGAGCAAATTTAAGTTTACCCCCCCCCGTCAATTTGAGCAAATTTCGGTTTACCCCCTGTTAATTTGAGCAAATTTTGGTTTACCCCCTGCCATATCTTCGATTTTGTGCAGTCAAAATTCATGAAGGTCCAAAACCCAAGATCTTCAAATTACAAGGACGAAATCCAAAAAATATATTTTATAGGAGGTAAAACCGGAAATGATCTATATTACAGGGGGGATAAAACACTATTAACCCAATTTGTGATATGTCACGTTTGAGGAGTTTAATGTAACACCGTGTTATTAGTTGAGTTTCAAACCTTGACTATTACTAGGATCATTTGTTACAGTATTGAGTTGTTATATATGTATTGATTGTAGTTTTAGTTGAGCTATTGATTCATAATACGATTTATGTGGTCGTGGTTTTTTTTATTGGTAACCCTGGTTTTCAGGGGAAGGGGTTCTGGCAACCAAGAAATGTTCAGTCTAAAAATCGAACTTGAGTTGTCTATACAACCTGTTTTTTGGTGGAGTTTATTAATTACTTGAGCGTGATTGTTTGGTTTGATCATGGTTTTAGTTGGCGTGTGTATTTTGTGACAAATTTTTTTGTTTGATATTTGAATAGTGTGATTTCTCTACCCATTTGTCTTTTGTAATTTTTTTTTACATCATGTGCTTTACTTTTTATGATGATGTATAGCAGTCTTTTCCAAAAATAATATAAGTAATAAAAATGAATTAGATAAAATAATTTTGATAGTTAATGTAAACTTAGTTTAATCAATTTTTTTTAGACCAAAATAGTTAAATACATATTCATAGTTAATTAAATTACACATGTTTTTCACAAATCAAAAGTTAGCAAACTTAATTTTCATTTATTCCATTTAATGCTCCAATAAAACCCAACTCTGCTTAAAAGATAACCGTACTTTTTTTTTGGTTAACCATACGGTTTTTAAGAGAAGATGTAAAGGAAAGAGAAGATGTCCCGATAATCCTTTTTTTTTCTCCACAATCTATCCAATCACCTTAATAAAATCCTCTATTGTTCCTATCACTCTAATTTCTATTCCAATAAATTGTATTAATTTGGAGGCAATTTCTTCCAACCATGGAAAAATCTACCACTACTTTCCTTATATTAGTTCTTGTTATGACAATTCTCAATGATACTATGGCTACACATAGAATTCTTCTTCTTGCAATGTTCGATCCATATGATTGTGTCTGACAGGGACAATTTTTCAGGGTCACATTGTAATCCGTTATTTAATTTCAATTGTCGTAAGTTTATTTCTTCTTGTTGACATCCCAACATTATTGATTTATCATTTATATCTGAGTTATGTATTTAAAAAATAAATAAAAAATTATATTTGAGTTATGTATTAAATAATTGGCTTGGATCTGGGAGTGTGCTCCTCCTCGAGGGTCTCAGATTCGATTCTCTCCAGTGTCAATTTAGGTGGGCTAATTTTGCTTCTTCAAAAAAAATAAAATTGTTCCATGTTATGGTTACAAGCTGGTTGAAATAAAATTTCACAAGTGTTTTTTGTGAGATCGAAGGATTTAATCCTATATCATCAAACTATAACATTTATTTATTCTTTTTTTCTTAAAGTATAATATTTTTGTCGTTGATTATAAGTAAAAGTTGATTAAAGAAAGTTGATATATTTAGTGAAAAACTTAGATCAAATATCAATTTATTGATCCTATTTTTGCTTATAATTAGAGGCGGATGAATTATTCTTTAAATTTCCTATGTCTTTGTTTCCATTGTAATTAGAGAAAGGAAAATAAAAAAGTTAAAACATTTTTCATGGTGATAAAATTAGACAAAATATGCATCAGCAAATTTGATATTTTTCACAAAAAATAAAACCAAGTAATATGGAACAAAGGAGTATCAACGAAGTTATATGATCTTCACCAAAAAAAAAAAAAAAGTTATACGACCTCTCAAAACTTAACCTCGAGCCACTTTTTTAGGAGTAATTACCCAACTTTGTCCTTGAATTTTCAAAAATCAGTCAAATTCGTCCTTAAATTTTGTGAAATGTCTATTTCATTCCTGAATTTACCAAATGTCAATCAAATCAGTCTTTCTGTTAAGTTGGTCTGTTAACGGAGGTGACGTGTATTGTTAACCTCTCACAAAGCGTGCCCTGTCAGATATCACGCAAGCAGGGACTAATTCGGCCGAAAATCATCAAATTTTCAAGGAACCTCGGACACGTGGCAAAAACTTGATAGTTCATTATTTTAACAAAAATTTATAATTCAATTAATAAACCTTAAATTGATTTTCCTAAATTAAAATTGTCTAAAATTGACATAGGAGTTACTTTTTTTTTCTAACAAATCTCGACCTTTAATTTATTTAGTAGATCTAATGGTATAATTTAAATGATACATTGGTGAAGGACTTGATTACTCCCTCACTTTAGAATCCACCAAATAGGTAACAAACAATTTTGGTTGTTAATCAAAATTAATTTAAATTTTCTTTAAAAAGAAATTAATTTAAATTTAAACGATGGTACTCAACGTGGTAACCTGCCTTGAGACAAAGTAGGAATAAAATTCAGCACTACAACCACGTTTGTTTTTTAAAATTTTAATAGCTAATCTATACTATGTATAAAGAAAACTACCCCGTTCCACTTTTTTAGGCTGAATTTTTTTTCCTTTCCAAAAATACCCTCAGTTTTCAATACAAATAACACATGTAACAAATAGATAAGAATAAATTTAAATATTAAAACAAATGTAATAAACACGATATGAATATATATTTTTGTTTTTTTCTCCTTTATCATTTAAAAAGTGTAACAAACTAGATGAGTATATATTTTGTTACTCTTACTTTTTCATCATTTCAATTATACCCTTAGACAACTTTTTCTGTAATAAAATTGTTGTTGGTGTCATTAAAAAAAGAATTTAGATTATATATTTTTTGTTATATTGTATTATTGTCGATGTCGTTGAAATAGATAATCATTGTTAGTTTGATTTTTTATAACTTGAAAGCAACAAAACTTTATATTTTTTTGGTTTTAATCAAAATCAAAATTTCATAAAGAAAAAAACTCCGTTCATAATTTTCAAACGTTACCACAATAAAAAAGGGGGAAAGACGAGCACTCACTAGTCATAATAATGATAATTATAATAACTAACAAAAAAATTGGCATTCATGTGTCCGTCTTTCCGCTCTTTTTATTGCGCTAACGTTTGAAAATTATGAACAGTGTTTATTTTTTTTTATGAAATTTTGATTTTGATTAAAAATAAAAATAAAAATGTCTGTTGTTTTCAAGTTATAACAAATCAAACTAACCATGATTATCTTATTCAATGACACCAATAATATAACAAAAAAAAATTAAATTCATTTTTTGAATGACACCGATAACAATCTTTATTATAGATTATAGAAAACATGTTTTAAGGGTATAATTTGGATAATAAAAAAGTAAGTATAAATACATTCGTCTAGTTTGTTACACTTTTTAAATGATAAAGGAAAACAAACTGGACATATATATACTCATATCGTGTTTGTTACACTTTTATTTTAATATTTGAATTGACTCTTATCTATTTGTTACATGTGTTATATGTATTGAAAAATGAGGGCATTTTTAGAAAGAGAAAAAATCATCCCAAAAGAGCTGAAAGAAGTTATTTTCTTTATATATAAACTAGCGAAAAGACAGACACGTGGACAGGCACTTACGTGTCTGTCTTTTCGCTCTTTTTATTGCGATAAAGTTTGAAAATTATAAACAGTGTTTTTCTATGAAATTTTGATTAAAAGCATAAATATAAATGATTGTTGCTTTCAAATTTTAACAAATCAAACTAACATTGTTTATCTATTATAACGACACCAATAATATAAAAAAAATATAATATAAATTCTTATATTTTTAATGACACCAACAAAATAGTTTTTAGCCTGAAATAATATTATATATATACTCGATCTAAGTTGTTATACTTTTTAAAGTATAAACGAAAAAAATATGACATATACTTATATTGTGTTTGTTATATATATTTTTTTTAATTTTGAATTCAATCCCACACATTATCTTTTTAAAAGGATAAATGAGAAGAAAAAAATTGATATATCGTGTACAATAAAGATTGAGTTTGTTATATATTTTTTAATATTTGAGTTTACTCTTATCTACATTTGTTATATGTGCTATTTGTATTTAAAGTTGATGGTAATTTGGAAAAGAGAAAAAAAAACCTAAAAGAGACTATTTTCTTTATATATACCAACCTAAGAGGCTATTTTCTTTATATGTTGTAGTATATATTAAAATTATAAGTATATATATTTGTAACTTTAATGTTAAACAAGTGACTTCAAACACACAAGAGGGGGGGTGAATTGTGTTCTTTAGAAAACGATTTAAAATAAGCACTTAAAAAATGTTTTAACCAATTAAAATAAAG
>Ga0315914_1006734_pt1 | contig 16162 bp, 6 predicted proteins | sample MpolenodulesMG_FD_203920 | JGI IMG/M metagenome (GOLD analysis project Ga0315914, IMG submission 203920) | Medicago polymorpha root nodule microbial communities from Los Angeles, California, United States - elongated nodules | ecosystem: Host-associated > Plants > Roots > Nodule | place: USA... | reverse complement strand
GTTTACAGTTATAATATGAGTAAGAAGTGTCATACCTGACCCAAAGGTGAGATTATATTTTAGGAAATATTTGTAGCTGTTTTGGACGTTCCTAAATATGTTCCTACATTTTAGGACTTTCCACATATGTCTTTGAAGCCCAACAAGGTTATTTGACCCGTATTGCTTCAGTATAAAAGGAAGTCATCAAGACCTAATTGTGTATTCAAGCCGTCATTTCTAAAAGTCTAGTTTTAGGGTTTTGAGTCTTTTGTGTGTTCTACTCTTGTATCGTGTTGATGCAAGTTTAGTTCTGTTTTATTTGTGAGCCTTTCTTGTATCATCTTGGTACATGCTAAGGACTGTTTGTTGAGTTGTAAACTCGTTGTGCTACACCAAAGCTTTTAAGCAAGGTCGTAGTTATTTTGTTTGAAGGTAACTTCACCATTTGTTATTGTTTTGAGTCTGATAGATCACAAGGGTTGTGATTGACTATAGGATAGTGAGATGAGATATCAGATCTAGGAGTTCCTAGGTTGAAGTCTAGACGGGTAGGTCCTAGGTCATAAAGTGTAAACGAGGAGTTTGCTGAGAGCTTTTGAATAAGGACTACACTAGTGAATTTCCTTCCTAACTTGGTAGCCCCCAGAGTAGGTGTGTTTGTCACCGAACTCGGTCAACAAACTCACTGTGTTCTTTACTTTCTAGTCACTTATTTTTGTTTGTTATCTGTTTACTGTGTTCATTAAACAAAACATTTGCTGTCTATGTTTTAAACGTTAGGACATTACTTAAAACATCTTAAATCAAGTACGCTAGAATTTCAAAGAGTATCAATTAAGAAACCAAACGAAGTGATTTTATAGAGAAATGTAGTAATTATATATATATTACACCGTTAAAAAATAAGAACTTGTATTTTCAAGATTTTATTTTTTTATAAAATCTTTAATCAATGCTCTTAGGAAATTTGTTAGCAACATCCTGAAATTACTAATCATATTAATTGAAAAAGGACATGTGATTAAAGTTAGTGGTTGGAAAAATAATTAATTGATGTTATATAGTTTAGTAATATACAAGAAATGGAAAAATATTTAAAAAAAAATATCAACATTTGAGAGCAATTATAAACATAACTTTTCGTAAAAAAATATTATAAACATAACTTATATTATTTTTTATGATTTGACATTTATCCCATTTATTTTTTGAAGGAGACATTGATCCCACTTATTAAAATTTCTAAATCCATGCACATAATATAAAAAACTCTTCTAAATATAGCGTATGGCCTAAACTTAATTTGAGCAATAATTTCTTTATGAATATTAATTCATGAATGTTCATCTTACATGTCTAACTTCTTATGGATCAGAGACTTGATAGTCAAGTCATTCTATTTAGACTACGACTAGTTCCTCCCCAAGCAAGGACCTACTTGAAATAAACTCTAAAAAAGACAAAAGAAATAACATTGTAATTTCGAATACATAATCAACAAGTGTCCAAAGCAACCACACAATAGATGCATACATGGAAGAATTTTCAAAGTTCAATGTGGTCCCAAAAATGGAAGAATTTTCAAAATTTTCACACAATAGATGCATACATGGAAGAATTTTCAAAGTCCAATGTGGTCCCAAAAATGTTCTCCTTGCTCGCTAAGCAATGGGCTATCATAGTACCTTCCTAATCTTTTTGTAATCATTCTATGATATATATGGACATTATAAAAAGACCAAATTATCAATAACCTGAATTCAAACCAATGTCACACCTAAATCTTCATTTCATTTTGTAAACCAAATCACTTTTTGATGGCTTTGATTTCATCTTTCTTCAATTGTTTTGGTCCTTCTTCAAACTCATCATCTCAAGTTTTTGATTATGATGAAAAATCATCTCAATCGAAATCTTCATCTTCAGAAAAATTAAAGAGGAAGGAAAAATCAAAGGGAGCTCCAATTGTAGTTTCTTATTTCCCTGTTAACTATTATCCCTCGCGTTTGTAGTCATACAATATTAATTTACATCTGCCACTTAATTATCAAGAGTGTAATCAACATTAATTAATTAATTTATTTGTTTGGTGCTTATTTTTTATAATTTAATTATTCTTGTAAGGTCTAATATTATTATTGTACCACTCATATTCATATAATTTAAAATTCATTTCAGTAATTGATAATGTGCTGCCGGTGCGTTCTACTTCCAAAACTTCTACTTAAACAATAATTCCAAAATTTGGATGATAATGGTAGACTAAGTTTAACTTTGATGTATTTTTTAACAAGATTGAGGTAGCTGATGAGGAGTATCCCTTAAATATCCAAAAACAGAGATTAAATAAGATACAAATTATAGAAATGCTTTAGTTTTACTTTTAACAAGATTCAAAAAAGTAGACCATTTTGACCGGTTACACAATCCTTTCGCAACCGAGTTTGCTTCAATGATTGGTTGCTTGCGGCACAAGAATATGTTTCAGCTCAAAGCACGGTGTTGTGAAGGGAATGAACTGGTTTTGGTTTATGAGTATTTACCAAATGGAAGCCTTCATAAAGTTCTTCATAGAAATTTAAGAGCTATGTGTATAGTTTTGGGTAGTGATGATTGAAATCGGGGCAAATAAATAAGAATGATTGTATGATATTGATATTGTCTTTGATGACTGATTATTGAACACTGAGGTAGTGGAGGGAGGAATAGATTATAAGTTACTTTTTTTAGATGTCATTTTCCTTGAATATTCGAAAATAGCGAGAAATGCAATATAAATTGTAGAAATGTTTTAGTTATACGTATATCAACAATGGTTGTAAAATTGTAGAAATATGTTAGCTACAAAGAAATCCACCCAACATAAACCACTTGAACTAATGTGTTTTGAAGAGAGTTTTTTTAAACTTATCTTACGAAACAAGAGCATTCAACAAGCTCTTCCGATTGTGAAGTGTGATAAAAAATGGAAGGTTGGTAGTGGGGACAATGTCCAGGTATTTCATGACAATAGGTTAGCAAACAAGAGCGTGTCACAACCATCGATGCACATTGTACCGAATCAGCAAATTGCAGTCCGAGATTTGCTGCAGAATGGGTAAAAAATTAGAACTTGGATGTGCTTAAGCTGTACCTAAATCCACAGACAGTATTCAATGTACTCAACACACCCCTTTTCCTCTTTGTGGGGCAGGACGAGTGTAACTGGAAGCCGGAAAGACACGGAAACGGTCAGCTCACAGGTTTTGTCTTAGTGAAACTATAAACAATGCAGAGCGGCAAGTTGAGGGCGATTGGCAGCTGATGTAGAAGATGCAAGTGCCTCCGAAGGTAAAGAAATTATTTTTCGCAACCAGAATGAAATTGGCTTCCAAGTTCCAACTCGTGTAAGATTATGGGATAAAAATGTTCAATTAGGCGCTAATTGCCTGTGGTGTATGGCTGATTTGGAGAGGGCTGAGCATGTGTTGCTGTTCTGCAATAAAAGCAGGAAGTCCTGGTGCAATCTAAACTCGCGGCAGCAAATCACACGAGTTCAGACGCAGAGCGGGGACATTGGCCAGAAGATTTTTCACGTGCTGGGAGCTTTGTCGACAGAAGAAAAATGTGTCTGCAATCACCAGTTAGAGTTGGTGGAGGAGTAGGAACTATACAATTTAGGAGAATAAGAATAAGAGGTCGAAAGAAATTATTTGCAGAGGGAATTATTTGCTAAACGAGTGGAGAGCTACATGTCAAGGAGCTGTGCAGGCTGCCTCAATAGCACCATACCCGTGGCATCGTCCTCCTCATTACTTCATAAAAAGCAGCATTGATGCTACGTTTTCAGAGTCAAATAATAGAGTGGGGATTGGAATTTGTTTGAGATAATGTCACCTCTCATATTTATTTCTACATTCCGTCTTGTATTGATTCTTTGATTTAGAATGAAATGAACGAGTTTTCTACCGACAAAAAAAATAACTTGATGGCATATAAACGATTACATTTCCATACCAAACATGAAAGCTTAACAAAACACAATTAAACTTTATTACAAGAAAGTTTTAACAAAATGTAATTCATTTTATTTAGTACACACCAAGAATAGGCATTCATCCTACCCATAACCAAACTAACATTATTCTAAAACAGCAAAAGATGTACTCATCTTGTACGGTACCAATAGGAGATCCTGCAAAAACAAAAATTACTTTTAGTTCTTCGAAACAACATCAAAGCATTGCAATTTCCAGGGAATAAATTGCATATGGGGGCAGCAAATAAATGGTCATGATATAAGATAAATCAAGTATCTAATCATTAATCAGGACAAGTGAAATACAAGATTAACTTAACTGTGCAAACAAAGGTGATGTTATGAGATTGATATTGTGTATTGTGGCTGATATATCCAAAATCAATGAGCAAAGCAATAAAAAAATAGTAGAAATGCTTTGGTTATACATATATGATGTATATCAACAGTGGTAGTAGCAAATCATATATATGCAAGACCAAAAATATTCATGATTCAGTTAAACGGTAAAAGAAAGTAAAAAAGAACATAAGTACCTGCACATCATATTCATCCAATTTAGAGCAACTAGCTAGGAACATTTACTGCCTCCACCACATGATGATTTTCAATATCAACTTGTTCAGGAATATGGAGTATGTGTCTCTCCAAGACGGTAGTAACAGTATTGAGCCTACCAAGCCAACGAAGCCAGTGAAGAATCCTATGCCCATGCTCATGTACAATGCTTCCAAAAATATTGAATTATCATTTCCCGCATTTTTTGTGGGCTGTTGAGGTTTTGCCGGCTCTTCTCCAGGACATTTTCGATCAAGGGGTTCTCCACAGAGGTTAGAATTTCCTTCAAAACTCGAAGCATTAAATCCCTGCAACTGTGTTCCAATTGGAATTTTTCCATAGAGCTGATTGTTTGACAAATCCAACATAGCAAGACCATCAATGTGAGCTAAACTGGAAGGAATTCTGCCTGACAGTTGATTATTTGATAGATCAAGAAATTCAAGTGACTTGAAGTTTCCTATGTTTGAAATGATTTCCCCACTGAGATTGTTCCTTGACAAATTTAAGGAAATCAATCCAAATAAGCACTCCATTTCAGTTGGTATTTTCCCTGTAAGATGATTGCTTGAGAGATCGATGCTTTTTAACAACTTATCTGCATTTTTGAAGGGTCGATCTACACCTTTCCACGTCAAGAATATGTTGACATGAAATGGTACAAAAAAAGGAGAATTCGTGGGTGAATACGAATTATCCGTTGATGAAGTTGAGTTCATGGTGTCATCAGCTAATGAAGTAAGAAAATTTACACATGGTGGAATCCCTCCCGATAAGTTATTTAGCGACAGATCCAAGACATGAAGTTTTCTCAAATAACAAAGATTTGAAGGTATACTGCCACTGAAGTTATTGACTCGAATGCTTAAGATAACTAATTGTTGTAAGTTATCTCCAATCCATGAAGGTAATGGACCATGAAACTTATTTTCTCCAATGTCCAACAAAGCCAACTTTTTTGAGCAATTTTTCAAGGAGGAAGGAAGTTGTCCACTCAAACTATTACTTCTTAAAATTAAAGCTTCGATATTTGGAAGGTTGCCCATTGAGAATGGAATCTTTCCCGAAAACTTGTTATTACTGAGGTCAAGATAGTATAATAAGGTTAAATTATTCCAACAATCGGGCAACTCACCCTTTAATTCATTGTTTGATATATCCAAAGTTCCCAAAAAGTTAGGTTTAATTTTGCTACATAGTAGGGAAACTAAATCTGAAAATTTATTATTGGAGAGATCCAATGCTACTGCTTGCAATAAAAGAGATGGAATGGAACCTTCAAGTTTGTTTGAACTCAAATCTATATCAGGATTGTAGGTATAATCAAGTTCCAAATTGGAAATGTTGCCGGTGATATTGTTTTTTGAAATGTCGAGCACCAACAAGTCCTTTTGGTTGAGGACCCAATTAGGAAATGTATTGATATTGCAAGCTGATAGAAGCAAAAATTGTAATTGAAAAGGAGGAACCCAATTAGTACTAACCTTCACAGTCAATAAGTTATAAGACAACTCTAGTTCTTCCAATTTTGAGAGGTTTGTGAAATGAGATTCAGAGATTACACCTTCAAAAGAGTTTCTGCTTAGGATCAATGTCTCTAACTTCGTAAGTGATCCGATGCTCGTGGGTATTTCTCCAATTAGTTTATTGCCATGAAGATTCAACACTCTCAAGGATGAGAGGTTTGTGAAATGGGATTCAGAGAGGGTGCCTTCAAAAGAGTTTGTTTGCAGACTCAAAACCTCTAACTCTGTAAGCGACCCGATGCTCGTGGGTATTTCTCCAATTAGTTTATTGTCATCAAGATCCAACCATCTCAAGGATGAGAGGACTGACAGGTCTGGTAACATGCCCGAAATTTGATTATTCGATAAGGATAGTACCTGTAGCGAGGATACATTTCCAATGCAATGGGAGTAGTTATTATGGATAATAGAACCTGAAATTTCTCCGCTCAAGTGGTTATCAAAAGCTGAAAATGTCTCCAAGGTGCATATATTTCCAATGGATTTTGGGATATTGCCTTCTAGATTGTTGCCATAGAGATAGAAATTCACAAGTGAATGCATTATGTTGCCAAAATCATGAGGAATGGTACCTTTTAACAAGTTATCATTAAGCTGAAGCTCTTGAAGATTGGGGCTGTGGTTAAGCACCCAGTGGAATATCGTTGATGATGTTAACTGATTCTTACCAAGACCAAGGATAACAAGAGAAGTGGAAACGTTCAAATTGGATTCATTGAAAGGATACATGTTGGCATCAGAAAGGCTACATCTAGTTAGATACAACTCTTCAAGGCTTTTAAGCTTCCCTAGGAATTGCAGGTGAGAAGAATCATTGAGATTTTGAACAAAACTCAAGTGAAGTATTTTCAAAGAAGAGAGACTTGATAGCCACTCAGAGTTTCGTTGAATTTGGTTGGTCATTCTAAGATCAGAATTGAAACCAAGCATCAGAGATTGCAATAACGAAAGATTTCCGAGTTGGAAAGGGATTGCTCCAACCAGATAATTAAATCTGAGATCAAGGTGTTGCAATTTTGAGAGATTCCCAAGTTGAGTAGGAATCTTCCCCTCATAACTACCATTTGAGAGATCAAGGTATCGTAAGTTGCTGAAGGATCCAATAAATTTTGGAATTTGACCACTAGTATTCAAATCCCTGAGGTTTAGATATGTTAGATGTTGCAACTCAGTTATTGAAGGATTGATTTCACCACTCAAATAATATGAATCGTGTAGATCAAGCTTTTCAACATAACCGGTTTGATTGTTGCATTGAATTCCTTTCCATTTGCAGCAATCAGCATTTGGACCATCCTTCCATGTGGACAACGTGCCATAATCATCTTGAACGCCTTGTTTGAACGTGAGGAGCGCGTGTCTCTCCCTCTCTTTGCACTTTGTGTTGCCATTAATTGTTGCTATGTTGAACCCAGCAATGAAAGACAGCACCAACAATGCATGAAATGTAATAATATTATAGTTTCTCATCATCATTTCAACAACAAAATAAAGATGAGATTCTCTAATGGATGTTATATTCTTAAGAGTTATACAAACACATATATATAGAAAATTGTGTTTAAGGAAGGTGTATTTTTCTTCTTCCTTCTTATCTTAAACCTGTAATTTTATCGTCCATCCATTTAATGTTCAAATTATATTCACTAACAAAGATAATCTTTTGTCTTATATTAAGGAAAAAAATAGATAGATTTTGTCATTTATACAATCTCAATTTTTAGTTGATGGAACAAATCAACTACCTCTTTTGCAAATTGCTCACATACGTGTGATGTGGGGAAATGGGTTTGAATTTCTACACTTAATTTGTTTTGGACTTTTCATAGTTACGCCCTTAAAACATCTAGGCTATGTTTGGATTGGTGGCAAGCGGTGTAATGAAATGGAATACCAAAGTAGCCCTTAGTTATTATTAATGAGAAAGAGAGGAGCACCTGCATCATGACTCACAAACTCAGTAAGCAAAAACACATGGTCTAATAAGTAGAATACATTGAGTAAAGACGGCATTGCCAAACACAACCAATAACCCACGGAAAAAATCTCAGAAAAGGTAGTTAAAAGATGAATAAATTCTTTTTTTTTTATTTAAGCGCAAAGAGAGGCATCAGAGGGAAGATTGACATGTCAGCCAGGTTAGCACCTCGAATCCAAAATAGTTCACTCTACTGGCTCAACAACATGCGATTGTGTCTTACCTCGACTCCAGTAGAGTGAACTACCAAAGACACAATCGGCGCCAAAATAGTTGAATTTTGCTCAAGTTGCTCTATTAGGATTCTCATTTTGTATTGTTGTCTCAATCGCATGTTGTTGAGTCTGATGTAACTTTCCATTACGGGCTGCTCGAAGGGTTTTACAACAATAACCAATGGCCTATCCTCTTGATGATTCAAAGGTTGGCCTCAACAAATAGGTTTATAAACTCATGCGGGTGTGCTTGTGCAAAACAAATAATCCTTAGTTTATAAATTATAAGAGGTGTGAGTGGTGTGAACGGTTGGGTATTTGGCTTCCTTTCTATGCGGAGAAAAACACAAATATGTTAGCTTGTGTCTCACTTTATATAAGCAGAGCTAAACATTGAGGCTCAAGACAAAATCTAAAATGACTTCTATTAAGTTATTACTAATCTCTTAAAAAAAAAAATATAATAGTATTTGTTTTACGAAAGTAATATTTTTATTCAAAATTTCACTTTTCAAACTTTTTTGGATGCAAAATCATTTATTAAATTATTGTAATCGGTTTCGTTTAACAACTATTTTTCAATCGACAGTAAAAAATATTCATTTAATCTTTGTTGACATGTTGTTGATCTTAAATAAGATATTATTAACTTTGATTTTGAAAGACTTTTTTCGACAGACGCAACAATTACATGAATAGTTAACCTTATTCTATAAACAATATACACATTTGAAAAGGAATAATTTTTTTTATATAATTAAGTATATCAATTGAGTATCATTTTTCACTTATATTATTTCTCTTGAAAATTTTAGCTCCATAAATAAATATGAGAAATTGTGTATAATAGGTAAAAAGAAAATAATATATATTTTGAGGTCTTAGACAAAAGCCTAGCTTGTCTATAACTTGGTAGGCCCTATATATAAATGGAGGATGTCTTATTAGGGTTTTGAGAAGAAAGTGTTTGTAGGTGTGTAGAGGGAGTCCAGGTATGCTCCATTTAGCACTTGCTCTATTTATTGTATGTTTGGATACGCGGCACAAGCAGAAATATCGCGTCCCAAGGCTGTTTTGCTGTGAAAATAACAAAGCTACAAAAGGTAGCTTCTTTGCAAACGACGTATTTATTGATTTCACCGCTACAACAAACACAGCCTTAGTCCATTTGGGGTCTAGATACAAGACATGTGGCAAAAAAATAATTAAGGGTTTACATTTAATATTTTAAAAAAGTATTTATTTAATAAAAACAAACAAAAAATGCAATTTCTCTTTGTCACTCACTCACCTTTCCTCTCCGCTGCTATCTCAATCTTCTTCTCCCCTTTCATCATGTTGCTGCCCACCGTCATTCCCACTGATGCTCACTCACCTTTGATTGAGGAAATTTTGGCATACAACCCAAAAACAAAAACCAAAAGGGCTGAATCTGTGTCTTGTTACAGTAATAAAGAAATTGCAAGATTAAAATTAACAAGCAAGTTTTTATGTTCAGAGTGCTTTAATTGATAGGACGGCGGCGACGGAAACAGGCGGAGGTGGAGGTGACTGTGAGCTGCGATGAGAGAAGAGGGAGAAGAAGAGAGATTTCATTTTTTATTTTATTAAATAAACTCTTTTTATTTTAATTAAATCTCTCAGCCTTTTGATTGTTTTTTTCACATGTCTTACATCTAAATCATAAATAGACTAAATTGAGCAAGTGTTAAATGGAACATACCTAAACTCGTGTAGAGTAGAGGAGCCACCAAACAAAGACCGAATAGTTAACATGTAAATAGAAGATCATTTAAGACAAGAATGGCTTGTAGATAACGTGTAAATAGAAAACTATTTAAGACAACGTCTACAGATATGATTCGATGCAGTACTGATCCCAAATAAATTATCACATCCTGTCACATTATTTAAGACAACATTTATTTTTCTTCCAAGTAAAAAAAAAAAAGAAACTGATTTCCTTGACATATAAATTTCCGAAATTTCTTTCCGTAAATAATTTCCCTTTCTAAAAGACTAAATAATTTCTTGACGTAAGTATTTGTTATTTAATATAAGTCAAATTTGTGTGCTTTAGGCCTTCATAAGTTTTGGCGTATTTATTGGTAGGCTTATAGAAGTTGTTAGACCATAGTGTAAAATAGACTTCAGGCTTCATCAGGCCTTTAAAAAGGTCAGGACAGACCTTGAAAATAAGCCTATGACGGGTAATAAGTCAGACTCAGGCCTTACAAAACCCGACCCGGCCTAACCCATTTCCACCCTAATTGAAATGATATCTTCACACATATAATTTTTCGACACTATTAATACATCAATTTATTTATTTTTTTCCTTCATATTATCACCAACATATCTCGTATATCACATCTCTCTCTAGTTTATTCTTTTTTGTTTTCTTAAGGCATTATTTAAATGTAATGACTTTCATAAAGTGTTCAATATTTACTTTTTCATCAAATGTGAGATTTCTTACTCATATTTAATACACCAACAAGAACTTGCCTTGTTATATAAGTAATGCTATTGCCATTGTCAAATTCAATGAAAAAATTTCGACCACCGCAAAATTACAAAATTAACTCCAAGGCAGTTAACTGCCCCTCACCCCTAGCAGTAGTTAACTTCCGCACTCCAACGACGGGTGACAACAGCCAATGATATTTTAGTAGTTTATTCTATGCATCTTCTACAGCAACTAATGTCAAATATATCGTGATCCTCTGATGGTACTTAATTATTGTCGGAGTTTTTGCTAATTGTTTGTTCTTACCACGGTTAACTGCTGTTGGGGACGATTGACAATTAGCTGTCATTAGAGTTAATTAGATAATTTTAGGATGTGAAAGAGGAATTTCTTAAGTGAAAAACAATTTCAGTCATATTTTATGACTCATTGTAAAGTGTGCTTTGACTGTGAACCTCTCAGTTGCTGCCATGGACACATGTGACCTGCATGGTTTATATAAATTGAGTGGTGCTTTCACAGGAGACAATCTCCTCGCCTTTTGTGGTGTCCTCAACTTTAAATCATTTATGGTTACGAGGCAGTTGGTGCAAGTCTTCATGTTGAGACGTGCAAGATACTACTACCATTAGTATAATAAAAGGCTTTGAAGGATGAAAAATATAAAAGAAAATTGGGATATCTTTTAAAAAATTTAAAAGAATTGTTTTTTAGAGAATGATTACTGTATTTTTAATTTTAAAAATAATATAACAACATAGATTAAATTTGAAAAATTCATATAAACCATCCAAAACCCTCGTCCATAGCCCTTTCCTCCAATTTTCCTCTATTTCTAGTACAGAGATAATTAAATAACATCAAATGCATTTACATATACAATTTAATAATAGTTACATATTTTTCAAACAAATTTATTCTCTAACAACTTTTTGTAATACCTGTTACTTTTGTAAACTATTTCTATATTAAAGGACGAAGGGAGTATACATATATAATTTGTTTTACTCCTTTTGTCCTTATATATAAATCCCTTTATTTTTTTTCACATTTCTTAAAAAAATTGTTTGTGCAATTAATGTATTTAGTTTGTGAAATTAAATTGTCATTTGTTTTTATGTGTATTAAATTTGAATTTTCGTATTTTAAGATAAGTTAGTAGTATTAATTAGAGGTATATTTAAGAAAAATAAATAAATGTATCTAATAATTTCAAAATAGGTTAATATTTTATTTTTTTTCAAGAAAATAGGTTAATATTTAATGACATATTTTTAGTCAAATAAATACTTATATATAGGAACGGAGGAATTACAACTTATACATCTGTAATTTTTCAACACTTATATAATACCTCGTTTTATTATTTGATTTTCTTTATTTTTCAACACTTGTATAATACCTCGTTTTATTATTTTCTTTTCTTTTCATATTATCACAAACATATCACCAACACTTGCATAGAACTTGGCTTATTATATAAATAGATGCTATTGCCATTGTCATATTCAATGTAAAACTTTCAACCACATCTTAAGAAAATGGTAACCATTACTGCTTCTTACACCGTGATTCCAGAAGAAGCAACTCCACAAGGTTGTTTATGGCTTTCTGATATAGACCAAGTGGTAAAGAACCGCCACACACAAACCATTTATATTTACAAACCAAAACAAAACACAGAAAACGCCATAGAAACCCTAAAGAACTCACTCAGCAAAATCCTAGTTCACTACTATCCTGTAGCTGGTCGTTATTGTTACAAAGAAGATGGTAGATTAGAATTGAATCTCAATGCAAAAGGAGCCATTTTACTTGAAGCTGAAACCACAAAAACAATTCATGATTATGGTGATTTTTCACCCTCTGACTCCACCATGGAGCTTGTTCCAAAAATAGATTACAATCAACCTGTGGAAGAAATTCCTTTGTTTGTGGTTCAACTCACAAGATTTCAAAACAAAGATGAAGGCCTTGCAATTGGTATTGCTTATTCCCACCCTTTATCAGATGGACTTGGAGCCATTAGATTCATCAACTCATGGGCCAAAATAGCAAGAGGAGAAACCCTTGAGGCTAATGAGTTACCCTTTTTGGATAGAACAATACTCAAATTCTCACACAAACCGTCGGAACCACGTTTCGAACACATGGAGTTGAAGCCACTACCACTCATTCTAGGAAGAACAGACACAAGTGAAGAAAAAAAGAAGAAAGTTTCAGCAACTTTGTTGAGACTTTCACCGGAACAAGTTGATAAGTTGAAGATAAAAGCAAATGAAAATGACATTCTTGTAATAAAGAAAAAAGGGTCAAGGCCATTTAGTAGATATGAAGCAATTAGTGCACATATATGGAAATGTGCTTCTAGGGCACGCAAGCTTGAAGAGAATCAACAAAGTGTTGTTAGATTCAATGCTGATATTAGAACAAGAATGGTTCCACCTCTTCCTAAGAACTATTTTGGCAATGCTTTGACACAAACAGCAGCAATAGGGTATGTTGGAGAAATCACATCAAAGCCTTTGGGTTATGTTGCACAAATGATAAGGGAAGCAACTGAGTTAGTAAGTGATGAGTTTATAAGGTCACAAATTGATGTTATTAGGGGTTTTAAACATTTGGATGATGCAAGGAAATTGTTTATGGGTGGTGAAGGAGAAAATATTCCATATTTTGGAAATCCAAATTTTAATTTTACTAGTTGGATGAGTATGCCTATTTATGAAGCTGATTTTGGATGGGGGAAGCCTGTTTATTTTGGATTAGCTTTTGTGTCTCCACATGATAGGGCAGTGATTCTTCTTAGTCCTGATGGAGATGGATCTGTTCTTGTGTGTTTGTATTTTCAGATTGCACTTTTGGAGCTTTTTAAGAAGTTCTTCTATGGGGATATATGAGATTTCTTTGTTATGTACTACCATTTATCAAATCATTTTAATTTGTGCAAGTTTGGTGTAGGATATTGAAATCATGACCGTGATTTTCTACAAGCTCAACATGATTCTATATCGTGATTATGTGAAACACCCAACAATCAAGATGTTACTTCTGTTGTGTTAGTTGTTAAATTTGCATTATTCTGTTTTTCATTACCATTTTTGAGACTAGAGATTAAGATGATGTTGTTTGGATTTTACTTTTAGTGTTTCACTTAGATATTTAGTGACTTGCACGAATGTATTTTCCAATTTAAGTTTCTTTTATTAATTATATGGGAAATGATATATGTCCCGAATAAATAACCGACGAATCCATCGCGAAGGTTAAATCAATTCAGTTTCCACAATCAGCAGTGCTATTTATCCCAAGGAAATTGTTCCAAAGGGAAAGCGAAAAGCAATTAACCAATAACATATGTGTGCCTGACCGGAATACAAGGGAGGTAGTTGCTATAAATTAGGAAAAAATATTGAGTAAACACTTCTCGTCATACCATCACTAGATGATTGTTCGCTATAAACAACATTTTCCTTGCACAATACCATTCCTATTTGGGCCTTGCTTATGATTAGGAGTAAGTCTTTAGACTTACTCTTGGAGTCAATGGATCCCTTCTCTAATAAAAATGTTTCATGCACATTCAATTTTTCTACACCTATTCAAAATTGTGGTTAATTAACTTAACTCAGTTGATATGGTTGTTTTAGAACACATTGAAAATTGTAAAATTGTGGTTAATCATGTAATTAAATTAACCACAATTTTTACTATCATACTACAAGTCAATCTAAGGATTTAGCATTGGCGGTAGAGATTGCAGTAGGCATGCATGCTTTCAAGGATCCTTTAATGTGCTACGGTCTATTCCAATCTCTCATGCACAGATCCGACGGTCGAGAGACAAGAGAGAAAAACGATCAGAAAATGGAGACGATAAGGGATTGAAGGGGATCTTTTTCAGGCATTTGCTCCACACAACGACGGAAACACGATCTTAATGGCAATGACAGAGCGGTCTCCACATTCCCTTTGTTGTTCTTGCTTTCTACTTTATCTTTTCTCCATTCCCCATGAAGGATTAGTAAAGTTTCACAACTGATTACACATTACAAGAAGTTTTCCATATACCAACGAACCCTTTGAATTTGATTGATTTTCTTCATTGAACTCGATGGTTTTCATTAATTTCTAATTTTAAGGTGGGATTGAATGAAATCTAGTGATGGGTAATTTTTTATCTATCTTTATAGCAAAGGAGTGGTTTCATGTTAACTAAATGTGTCATAGATTGTGTTGTTTGCTTTTACGGAGGTTAAGTTTCAGATTACAAGGAATACACTTGAGTTTATGATAAGATCTATGACGTACATCAATGAACGACTAAGTGTTGTAAGACATTCTTTTATATTTATTATTGTGATTTATGATGATGAATCAGAAGATGAACCCCAAATTTTCAGAGTTTATCAAACACCTCTATTATGAAATCAAACTTTCAAAATCAACCCTTTGGTCTATAATCACCCCACTCTTGTGATTCAATCCTTTATCAAATTTGATCACATATGCATTGATGTCTATGAAAGAGAGGTAAGATTTGGAGTGAGATTAAAAAAGGTTTTCAAAAATTTCATTTTCAAAAATAAAAGTTATAAGAAAATTTATATGAATAACGATAACTTCGATATTATGATTAATTTTTAATTAGATTTAAGTGTAACTGGATTTTTATGGGGTGTTACTAGAAAAAATCAAAATTTATTGATGAGAGTACAATGCTACTCAAATCCGATTACAATCACGAAGATACAACTTTTAGACATTCAATCGTATTAGAAAACCAATAAAAAATTGCTAGTGATTACAAGAGTGAGGAATAGTTATTGTTAATGGCGAAATAACTACAACTGGAGCTCCCATTGATTTTTCTTTGCTCTTTGGTTTCTCTGAATTTAAAGATTTTGTTTGAGATGATTTTTCATCATAATCAGAAACTTGAGATGATGAGTTTGAAGAGAGACCAAAGCAATTGAATAACGTTGAAATCAAAGCCATGATTAAGATGTGACCTGAAATTTAAGTGTGCATGTTGCTGAAATGATTTAGTTGTAATATTGTGGATTGAAGTTGGTCTATATTTATAGTTGTAATTCCCATTTGCTTAGCAAGCAAGGAGAACATATTTGACACTACAGTAATGTCATTGAGATTTTTTCCATATTTGTGTTAATACGCATGATTTTTGAGAGAAATAAGCATGATTTTTCGTTGACAAGTGTATGCGAAATTTCAACGTTGTTTCGTTTGTCTACGGGGTAGCAAGATGTTACTTTGGGATTAATGGAATCAGAACTGCTATTCAGTACGAAAATTGCTATACGAAATTTCACGGAAGCGTGTGAAATCACATGATCCACGCGCTACAGTTTATAGACTTTTTTTAGAATAAAAAACTAAGACAAAAATAAATTC
>Ga0315914_1006733_pt1 | contig 16166 bp, 11 predicted proteins | sample MpolenodulesMG_FD_203920 | JGI IMG/M metagenome (GOLD analysis project Ga0315914, IMG submission 203920) | Medicago polymorpha root nodule microbial communities from Los Angeles, California, United States - elongated nodules | ecosystem: Host-associated > Plants > Roots > Nodule | place: USA... | reverse complement strand
TGAGTTGACGAAATGTTAAGGAGGGGAAGAAATGAATGAATATCTTAAGTCCTCTTTCTGTAATTCACCCAAAAAAAACAAGCAATTGCATGCTTCCTATTCTCATGCACTGTAGAAAAAATCAGAATTGAGTTTAAATTCAATTAAACAAACTGTACAAGATTCTTTCTTCTATTTGATACCTACCGTGACTATTGACTACTCACCACAACCACGCCCCATGCCTTTCTCTCTCTTTGTGCTCACAAATGTCATACACAAATAATTCAACCATGTGGTCCCATTATGTCCTTATCTAGCACAAGATAGTACTTTTCATACACACAAGTAAGAAAATTCATCTAAATAAAGAACTAGTAAATATTTAACCATACATCATTTTCTCAAATAATAAATACGTGCATGCGATATAAATACATAGGCAAAAGGACAACAGTAACACCAACCACATTAAATTACATCCAACCAAGATATCATAAGTACCAGTAGTCCATACACCAAATTACAATACACACTAAACAAAAAACATACAACAAAAGAAAAGAAAAACCAGTGTTTTTCCAACAAATAAGCATCCATGAAGTGAATGAAAAGGGTCCCCTCATCATCAACATAAAGTTGTCTCAGTCTTCTTCTCACAAAAGGGGAATAAGGTGCAAGTGCTTAATAGCCTTAGGTAGTGATTGATAAATTGCACACATGAGGGAAAAAAGTAAACCCACAAAAGGATTGAACATGACAAGGATACAAAAAGAGGTAGTGAAGTTGGGTCCCATGACAGCCAAGAGGTGAGGCGTGCACTCTTGTTTTTTGAGGGATACTCTTTTGGAACAACTAGTCTTCTCATTCAAAACCAGCTCATATCCCATGCTATTGCGTTAGTGCTACTTTCTCTAACCCCTAAGATATGGACTTAATCATTCATTTTTTCCTTTTTTGTGCCATAATTTGGTGAGTAGGAGTGGGAGTATTTCCCTCTTTCTTCATACATACATAGCACACAAGTTACATAAAAAAAACAGCTGAATTTTATGTTCCAAATTAACTGAAGAAGTTCTCAAAATGGTGTTTGTGGAATTTTCACAGTTTCATGCTCTCCAATATTTTGATTTCAGAAACCACACTTCAGAACTTTTGTTGAATACTTCTTCTGATAAAACATGAACATAACTTGTTTATTCTTGCTAAAACATGAACATTTAAGTATTAAGTAATAATGTAGGTGGCTTGATATTCTCCTTAATTTACAAGGCATTGAGACCAAGAGCTCTAGCCTTGAGTTTCAAAGAATTCAAGCAACGAATGGCCTCATCCAGAAGCTGAATTGGTTCCTTGTCCTTACCATTTGGAACTATGCATTGCAGAATGCTTAGAACATTCTGAATCTTTTCCTTTCTCATCTTCTTATGGCCTGTTAAGGAACCCATTTCACGTGACCCTCTACCGTAATTGCTACCTGAGCACCTTGATTCTGCATCATCATCATCATCAACACCACGATTGAGATCAAAAGGTCTGTTTTGTTTTAGAGAGCTTGCAGTGTCCATAAACTGCACATCAACATCACTATAAGCCATATCGAATAGCTTACGTTTCTTTGTTTTACCAGGGGAGGAGCTAGCAACTTCTTCTGCGGTTCCTCCAATTCTGAAAGGTTGCTGGTTAACATGAGTGGTCATTGTACTGGGTGAATGCCCTGTGCTGGTAACTTCATCATCCTCAGTAGAATAACCATCACTGTCTGAGTAAAGCAATGCATTGATTTCCTCTGTATCTTCGTGCATCTCACTTTCAATCTCAGTTCCTTGATTATCATTTTCATCAACTTTATAATCAAAAGTTGGTCCAACTCCAATCACATGATTCACATCTCTCCTTAAGGAGGGTTCATCATTCTCATTTAAATTGCTACGACCGTGCAATTTCGAATCCCACGAACCAAGACACTCAACAGGGCTCCCAAATCTTGAACTATAAATAACAGTTGTTTGATCACCCGTTTGATCAACAACCAAAAACTGTTTCTGAGGGAACCCCAATTCCCCATTGGGTGCAATTTCCTCCTTGAAACCCTTCAAATGACTAGTGGGAGGGAGTTTCTCCTCCAAAGTGAAGTTTGGAGGACTCGTAAAACCCTGCCGAAATCGAGGCAAACAATAAAACCAACCATGAGGTTCATTAGAATTTCCTAACTGCACATGAGGTGATGCAGAGGATCCATAAGCTGGCGTTGCCTCATTCCTCGGTATCATATTCATATTGACACCCGGGTTCATAGCTGCAGAAGCAGGCTTCCTTATCTCAAAGGGAGCACAATAGGAACTAAAATTGGGTGATTGCAAATTAAATTGCACCTGCGGCGTCCAGGTTCCACAATTTTCTCCCATTCAACGAAAACAATCACCTACACAAGGTAAAAACATATAGACATTAATATAAAAGAAACAAATGGAAGTAAAGTTATAAAAACATTTCAATGAAAGAACAAGAAATTAATAAATGCAATATATATACCTTACGAAAAACTGATTCAAACACCAAGAGCTATCTCTTACTATTGGTTTCTCTTACACCAACAATGATTAAAACAAACTAAAACCACCGGATTAACCCAAAAAGAGCAAAGGAAAACTAAACAATTACGTTACAGGTTTAAGTAATTGACGGAAATATTCAGCCTGCAAAACATTCGAAAACAAAAATTTGATGAGAACAATTGAAACATTACAAAACCAAAAAGTAAATTACCAATTATCCTCAATGATTGATTCACAAACCTGGCATTCTCTGAGAGGTTGAAAGCATGCTATAACTCTAACTATAATGGTTGCGCACCCTGCCGTTCCATTTTCGTGTTTCAAAGCCCGAAATTTGGTTTGACTAGCTGCTTGGCACACCATAACTACTTTCCAACCCTTCAAATATAGAACAGCCCAAATGTTCCAAACACAACAAATAGATTCACAGAAATCTCAACACTCCCAAACCAGTTGAAACAGATCTTGAAATGTATTCAACAACACACAAAAAAACGATGTGAAAAGGGTGACTTAAAATGCTATGAAAATGAACAGAAAAGGTTCAAACAAAGTGTAGCTAAATTTTCAGCTGATCTGGCGAACATAACAAGGAACAACAACAAAAAAATTGGATCCCATTGAGGTAAGTTATAAATATGAAAAGTGTGAGAAGATTGAAAGGGTTAAAGGGTTGAAATTTCTGTAAGCTACAGAATCACTTTGCAATAGAGATTCAAAGAAATAACTTTTCTGTATACATCAATAGATAAACTAAACCACCACCGCATGCTGTTTTATCCTTATCCTCAAAGATTAAGCCACAACCACTACTCCTTTCAGATGAAAACCCTTTAATAATCCTGCAATCAAAATTTGATATTAGAGATCTAACAATTTTCATAGATTAACAGCATCAAATTCAGTTCAAATCATACCAAGATGATGAAAAAAATTATATTTCTACTTTCAGTGACTGAATCTATCTTTTGCAAAACAAACTCTTTCTAAACAAGGCAAAATCTAGGGTTCATTCTAAATCTAGGATATATATTAAGTGATAGTAGAAAAATCAGAGTAAAAACGTTTATTTTAAAAAGGAAAAACAAGTTACAACGAAAAATGAACTTTTTTTTTTCTTCAGCAAATATTACAAGAAAATTCAAGAGATAAATAACTCAGGAATTGATGAAAATATTAACATATAGAGTAAAAGATCATTGAAAGTTTCAAAGGAAACAAATTTGCACTCTAGATCTCAGGTAATATTGGAAAAAAAATTAACCAAATTTAGAAAGAACATGTATTTGAAAACATGACATATATTGAACACAAAGAAGAGCATGAAGTTAAGGAAACAAGAACTTACAAGGTAAGTGTTTGAAGAGAGAGAAAGCTAGAGAGAGAGAGAGAGAGAGAGTAGTTGAGTTTGAGGGAGCAAGCGTGATTTGAGTACAGTCAAAGTGGAAAGTATGTGTCTGTAACCAAGAAGAGAGTGGAAGAGTTGAATTATATAGAGAGAAAGAAATGCATTGACATATATACCCTCGATTGAAGTGGATCAAAATAATTATTATTTTAATTGAAAGAGAAAAAGTGTGAAAAATTAATTCATGATTTGTGTTATGAAAAATAAATAAAAATAAAAAGGTTAAATATAATTTTGGCCTTTGTATATATATCAATTTTCGTTTTAATTCTTCTAAAGTTTTTCATCGACTTTTAATCTCTATAAAAAATTTAATCACAATTTTTTATCCCTATTTTTAAGTTAATTTTTGTATTTTTAATAAAATTGTGTAGAAATGTGTAGGATGTTGTAAAAAAATTAGAATTTTTTAACAAAACATAAATTAAATATGAATTATATAAAAATTCATGTTTTTTTTTAAATTCTAATTTTTTTTTTTTGGAGAGATTCTTATAATATTGTGATTTTTTCAAAAATATAAATTATACATATGAGTTTACTTTAAAAGATGAACCAAAAGCGAAGATGAAATTTTTTTGAAGAACTAGAAGTTGAAAAAAAAAATTTGAGATATTAAAACGAAAAGATGACATATTTATAGAGACCAAAAACATATTTAATCCAAAAATAAATGATTTTCAGTCGACTGATTTTAGATAAAATTGAGTTGGTGATGTATACAAGGTTTAACGCAATTGACAAATATCGATATTGTTAAATCGAAAGTATTTACTCGGGTTTAAATTAAAAATCTTGTAGTTACATGTGAATTTCACATGTGATTTTTTTTTTTTTTTGTGTTAATGCTTTGATAAAAAGCCCAAATAATCAAAAGTTTAGTCGAAAGATAATTAAAGTTATATCAAGATGTATTACATTTAGACGTTCAAATAGTGATTATTGCTTGTTCTCTACTAAATAGAAAACAAAATTGTGTTGATGGTAAAGTTGCATGTTAGAATATATTTACTCTATTTGTGCTATAATTTTTGTAATATATTTAAGTAAAAGCAAGTTGAGTGTAATAATTTTTAGTGTAAATATCATGTTTACAATTAAAGCTAAATTCATTATAAAAAAAAAAATTAAAGCTAAATTATAGCTTCGTGTTAGAATCAATCATAAAGAAAAAAATCAATTCTTTCTAAACATATCAAAATTAATTTTACATATCTAGAATTAAATTTTCACAACCAAACGTAAACTTACATGTAGTCTCAATCTAGTGCTGACAAACAAAAATGAATTCATGTTGGTCTCTTTGAAAAAAAAACTAACGCTAAAATTTTGACAACAAGAGGCTGCCTCTAAACAAATACTATCCATCTTATGTTTTCATTTTTTTAATATTTCTTTTCTTCATCTTTGCTTGCATGTTGGACTGAAAATTGAGACGTTCTTATACAAAGTTGATAGGTTGTTATAGCCGAGGCCACCAATCAATAGCGATCAAACTAGTAAATGTATGATCGATATGACTACTATCATCAAATAAATGAAATGTGAGTGATGTAGAAGAAACAAATGTATGAGTTGTTTGTGTTGTGATTTAGGGATATTTTTAGATCATTGATGTCATTAGCTTATTCACTTATGAAATACTAAATGTAATTGTCTTATTTTCCAAGGGACTAACAAACATGTCCCTTCAATTTACATGTCACATATCAAATACGGTTAATGACAAGCAATTCATTTAACGATCGACGTAATCATTTAAGAGAAGTTTATCATAGATTTTGATTCAAGGAATAGTTAAATAACAAGTATTTTGAGATATTGGTTAAAGAAGTAAATGTAATAGAATTTTGTATGGTCAACATTTTAAAAGTGTAAAAAAAAAATATCAATACAATTTTTTTTTCTTAAAAAATGCTGGAGTATTAGTTAGCATAATTTTTTTTTAAAATGGTCTAAAAGTTACATCTTTTTTAAGGACTACAGGTTCTATATTTATTGTGAGGACCGTAATGATATTTAACTCAAAATAAGTACAAGGACTAAGTAATTAAACGAAATAAAATGTGTCATCCATATCATGATTTAAGATGAAAAAGTGAGAAGTCTGGTGTTCGTGCACCAGCCTCTGAATATATTATGAATGTCTTTGCCAACTGAGTTAGGTTTGCGGGGATATCTATACATTATTTTTATTATGTTACGATTTGTATTTGTTTTTAAAAAATTGACTTCGTTAAATCATAAGAGTCTCACATAAATTTAATAAAATCCATACGGTGCACGTTTATTTGTGTGTTTATTATTTACTTATAATGTGTGATCATCCGGTAGATATTATCTACTTATTGGCTTGAAACCTTAAAGTGTGCTCCTCATCGTATTCTCATATTCGAATCTTCTCGATATCAATTTGGGTGGGTTAGTTTAGTCTAATAAAAAAAAATATGTGTTCCTCTCATCTTATTTCTTTCTCGTCGCGTTTTCTCGATCATTATGCGTTTTTTCTCGTTGCGTTTTCTCGATCATTATGCGCTCTCTCGAAACTTTTTTATTTTAAAATAAAAGAGTTGTGTTACTTAATAAAACCTATATTAATTTAAATAGGTTTTAAAAATAAAATAAGTGAATAGAAGAAATTAAACTTACAAGAATTTATATTTAAAGACCACTTTGTGAATAAATTAAATATTTGAGATAAAAAGGAGTACATAAAAAGAGAATGTGACTGAGTGAGTGTTGTCTAAGGTTGATTCATGATTCATACGTGCCCGTGTGTGAGGGTAGGAGTGCACGCAAGCTATTAAGTGTACAATCATGAACCACAGTAGCCTAAGCTTAAGGTTAAGTTTAATGGAAAATAATAATAATTCTCTCTTTTTCTTTCCTTTTCTCTCTCACACACATACACTTATATATTTTCTTTTGTGTGGCCCCGTGGGTGGTTGTATCATGATTCTTGTGAATGTTTTGTTTTTTGCTTTGGGGTCAATGAACATTCACTTGCTCTCTGTGCATTTTTTTGACCTAACCATGTTCTTTGGTTCAAACCAAACCCTAAGGTATCTCATACATAATTAGCAAGTGTACTAACTTATATCGAAGTAATAAAATTTATAAGATTCGTATTCACAGGAACTGTTTCAACTTTTACTCGGTAGTAACATTATTATCATGGATATTTGTAAAATGGGGGGTGCACTGAGGCAATTGGTTTGATTTGCAATATAAAATAAAATGGTTAAGGAAAAATTGGTTTAAGAAATAATATGGAGAGATGACTATGTCATTCGATTCATCTGCTCATCGCTAATTAGCAACATGTTTCTTAAGTCTACGAATGCTATAAAGTTTACAATAAATTAACAAAATAGCTTAGGTCAATCCCTTGATCCTAAGCCCTCTTTTCTGAATATAATTCCCCGATCCCTCAGGTGAACCTATAATCATCAAAGGTTTTAAGTCCGTTAATTCAATTATCACAACCTAACAACGCTCCATCCCTAGATTGTCCGTTAGATTGAACAGTATAGATATTTCCGAATTACACGCTAGTGTCAATAGTCATATAAACTCTTGAATCAATTATATTGGGCCAGAATCATAAAAGCATTAAGAACGATTTACACTGAATAAACTAGAATGACATTCATAAAGATTAAGAGTTACAGGTTACATAAACATGAGCTAGAACATAATCATCTCTTGACCTAATCACAAAAGATCTAGCTACCCATGGCTAAAACACAAATAACTAATGTAAAAGAAGGATTCATTACATGAAATTGGTAACCGGATATGAGTTTTGATGGTCTCCCACCTTCTCTCCGGATCTCCAGCTCCAAAAGTCAGTTTCTTTCTCCAAAATTTTGAACCCTTCCTTCAAAAAACAACTTCCCTTTTATAGGAAAATTCCCAGAAACGCTAAAATTGTACTCCAATGCTGTAAATCGGAGCACAATGGCTTCATTAAACTCAAAACTCAACTGGAGCGTCTGCCAAATCGTAGCCCAATTTTTCTCCATCGGAGCACGATTTTTTATGAGACAAAATGTCTAAAAAATGCAGCAAAATCGTAGCCCGATGCTATAAATCGGAGCACGATTTCTCCTTTGTTTCAGCATAAAAAATCAGTCTTTTTGCAGCTTCTAACTCATGCACAATCACCTGAACTCAACCAAAATTACATAAAAACTATAACAAAAGTGCTATATGACCTAGTGTCATCAGTATGGTTTAAATTTGGTTTGCCTTGTCTCCGTTCCCCTGGACGAATCCACATCTTACCCAACCTGAAATGAAATCTCATCATCATATATATAGCTGGTTGTAAGTTAGCGCAAGTACATGTTTTGAGAAATTCTTCTAATTGCGTCCTAGTGAATTCGGGTAGGTAAGTTTTTCAAGATCTATATACCTGACTTAGGTTAAAACTATTAAGTCCGAGCATGATTGATATGTGTTATAGGTTAATTTTTATGGCGTGAAAATTTATTTAAAATTCTACTTCACAACTTTTAACAAAAACATGCACATTTACTAATTTTTCGTAAAAACTAACAAATAAGTCAAATAGATTAAGTTTTATTTTGAGATTTATCATGCTATTTTAGAAAATTTGATTTTATATAATATTCTATATAAGTTATGTTTTATAATAAAATATTTAAATTTATCATAAATTTATATCGGTCAATATTTTTAAATTATATAAAAGATCAATAACGAAATAAAGACAGTTGAGTGGGACTGTGACAGTTTCAAGAGTTCTAGTCCTGATGGTGTGAATTTTGGTTTCACTAAAGAATTCTGGCAAGAGTCAAAAGATGATGTGATGCAGTTCTTAACGGAGTTTCATTGGAATGGTAGATTGACAAGAGGTATAAATATTAAATACGACTTTCATTGCCCTCATTCCTAAAGTTGATAGCCCTCAGAAATTAGATGATTTTCGACCTATTTCTCTGGTGGGAAGTCTTTATAAGATCTTGGCTAAGGTGTTGTCTAATAGATTACGTTCAGTGATTGGGAGTGTTATTTCTGAGACTCAGTTTGAGTTTGTCAAAGATAGGCAGATCCTTGATGGGATTCTAGTTGCCAATGGGGTGGTGGATGAAGCTCGCAAGCCTAATAAGGAACTAATGTTATTTAAAGTGAACTTTGAAAATGCTTATGACTCTGTTGACTGGGGGTACTTAGATGATGTTATAGGAAGGATGCGTTTTTCAGTTTTATGGAGAATGTGGATCAAAGAGTGCATCAACACGGCTACATCGTTTGTGTTAGTCAATGGCATCCCCACAAATGAGGTCCCGATGAAGAGAGGTCTTCGTCAAGGGGATCCCCTCTCTCCTTTCCTCTTTTTATTAGCGGCAGAGGGGTTAGTTATATTGATGACATCTATGGTTGAAGCCAATATTTTCATGGGTTATAGTGTTGGGTCGTCAAACTCTGTAGCGGTGTCCCATCTTCAGTTTACCGATGACACCTTACTTTTGTGTGTCAAGAGTTAGGCTAGCGTTCGTGCACTACGGGTGGTGTTATTTCTTTTTGAGGGGATATCCAGTTTGAGAGTGAACTTTTATAAAAGTATGCTGGTTGGAGTAAACATCGATTATTCGTGGTTGTGTAAGGCAACATCTGTTTTGGGGTCTAGAGTGGGCAAGGTACCTTTTATGTATTTGAGGCTCCCTATTGGTGGAGATCCTAGGCGGTTGATTTTTTGGGATCCGGTTCTTCATAGCATCAAGTCTAGACTGTCGGGTTGGAAAAGTCAGTTTCTTTCATTTGGTGGCCGGCTGATTCTTCTTAAGTCGGTCCTGAATTCTCTGATTGTCTATGCTCTTTCATTCTTCAAAGCTCCGCCAGGTATAATTTCTTCCATTGAATCTATTTTTAATAAAAAAAATTGAGGTGGGAGTGAGGATCATTGGAAAATTTCATTGATAAATTGGTCTACTATTTGTTTACGTTAGGAGAATAGGGGGTTGGGGGTTAGGCAGTTGATGGAGTTTAATTATGCATTGTTAGGAGAGTGGTGTTGGTGGATGTTAGTAGAAAAGGATGGGTTTTGGTATCGGGTCTTGGTGGCACGTTATGGTGAGGAGGCTGGGAGGTTGGAGGTTGGGGGCCGGACTATTTCTTCTTGGTGACGGGAGGTAGCTAGAATTCGTGAGGGGGCGAGTGTAGACGGAAGAGGGTGGTTTGAGAAGTGTGTCGCGGAGGGTGTGAGATGGATCTGGTACGTATTTCTGGTATGATAAGCGGTTATGAGGTGTACCTTTTTGTATGTGTTTTAAGCGTCTTTTTGAATTAGATGAGAACAAATTGAGCACGGTGACTGTCATGTGCGCCCTTGGTTGTAGGGAGGGGGTGTGGCCTAACGTTGGAGAAGGCGGTTGTGGGCCTAGGAGGAGGGCATGTTGGGAGAGTATGTGACTTCACTTTCTAGTGTTTCTTTGCCGTATAATATTACAGATATGTGGCAGTGGCAGTTTGACCCTATAGGGGGTTATTCAGTCTGCGGTGCCTATTCATGTCAAAACTGCGACAGACTTGATTTGGCGTAACCAGGTGCCTCTGAAGGTTTCAGTGTTTACTTGGATACTTCTACGTGACAGGTTTTGCCCACGAATTTAAAATTGTTAAATCGCGGCATTGTTACGGCTGAAGCTAGTTTGTATACGGTGGGTTGCGGGCATGTGGAATTAGCTAAACATTTGTTTCTTTCCTGTAGAACGTACGGTTCCCAGTGGCAATCAGTGCGGTCTTGGCTTGGTATCTTAGGAGTGGATCCCCGGAGTATTACATATCATTTCATTCAGTTTATTCATTTTGATGATGGGTTGAAAGCTCGACACTATTTTCTTCAGCTCGTTTGGCTACTTTGTGTTTGGATTGTGTGGAATGAGCGCAATGGTAGATTTTTTAGAAATTTAGAAAATACCATTCTACAATTATTAGAAAAAGTAAAGTATTTATCGTTATGGTGGCTTAAAGCTAATAAGGCCAATTTTGTTTATGGCTCTCAATAGTGGTGGTCTGTACCCGTTTAGGGGTTTGGGTATCGGCTAACCTTTGTGTATTCATGGATTGACAACCTTTGTAATTTTTTCTGGTCTCCTTGGTACACCTTATGCTAAGGAGACTACCTTGTCAATATAATTCATTTTTTATTGTTAAAAAAAGTCAATAATGATAAAAATATATTGATTTTCTCTATTTATAAAAAGCATGGTCCAAACATGATATAGGCTAAGTCATAGACCTATATCAGCAGACTTGAACTATCTCCACAAGAAATATTTATTTGGTCACAGACTCAAATAAAATATGTTTTGGCATACTTACAAAATTACACAAAATTTAAAGAAAACTTGGTAAATGATATGATTAAATTACTTTTCTTTTACTTTTTTCATTTGTGTGTACGTGTTTAAATTTTTTTTATTTAGATTTGTGATTATATAAGACTTGTTCCTATCTCCACATATACTTTCAATCATCATAACCACTAAGCCATGGCTTCGATGAAGTCCAGTCCTTTTTTCTTTTTTTTTAAGAAGTCCAATCCTTTCTATTTACTAAAGAAATAAACTTTGTACAGTCAATCGAGAAATTGAGAAAATTTGGTTCCTCCAGAAAAACAAATGAAGGATATTTAGAACAACCGTACATCATAGTGTATATTGATATATGTCATATCTCATTTTCCTTCTTAATACATGTTTTGCATATGTTGAATTTGTCAAAATTACGATAATTGATTTATGTCATTCTTCCTAATTTTACAATGAGAAATAACAAATGATATTTGAAAAAAAATAAAAATATTTTCAATCTCTAAAGTATGACTGCACTTGCCCCACTTTGATAATTTTATTGTGTCTAGACCAAAAATAAATAAAAATGACTATTGTGCGTTTTTGTTTTTTTTGTCAAAACTATTGTGCAATTTTTCTTCTTAGATTCAATTACTTCATTCGGTCATATTTGAGAGCAGCTTTTATTTTTTCAAATTTATTAAATAAGTAATGTATTTGGACTATATTATAGTTCAGATATATTAGTTGTTTAATAAATATGAAGAAAAAAATTTGTTTATAAATGTGTCCGAAAAAGTATGATATACGACAAATTTGACAATCAAGTCCTTCGTCCATTGTTAATGATATTTTCTTTATTCAATATGAGAATATTCTCTATAATCTTTGTCACATGTTTGTTAGTTTGGACTAATAATAAAATGCTAGTTGGAACATATTCCTGAAGAGTCAGTTGCATATCCTCTGTTTACTCCTTGCAAGTTTAACGATACGACCTATATCGAGAACGAGAAGGAATTACACTTCATAATTTAGAAAAGAAAATTGGTTATTTTTCTTTGATTCTAATCATGAGTGGTATAAAACTTATACAAGGTGATGCATATTGGTAATTAGATAACTACAATAACTATAAAATAGCAGGGATACTTATACTCCATCCCAATCTATTGTACAACTAAATATAACGTGTTACTCTAAAAAAAACTAATAATTCCTATTATAATCCATCATCAATAAAATAAGTATCTTTCAGTTTCATTTTTCCAGCACCTTGGCAATATGGTAAAGGCAACGATCAAAGTGATATACTTTGTCTTAACTTTCTAAGGCAAAGGGCTAAAAAAAACTACAATCGATTTAGAAAGGGCTAAAAAAAACTACAATCGATTGGGAGGTAAATAAAATTTATCTAAAAATTGTTCAACCTTAGATTAAATTCGGTGATTCGATAATATATTTTTATAAGTTAAATGATCAATTTGCATTAACTTGCAACAACTAGGGATTGAATTTGTCACTTTTAAAGTTTAGGGACCAAACTGAACTTTTGAAATAAGTTAAGGCACTAAATAGACCAACTAATAGACTAAATTGAACTTTTAATGGAAACTTGCAAGATCATCTTTTACAGATTGGTGGGTTAGGAGGGCTCTCCAATAACTTTGGTTAGACCTTAGATATTATTTGGATCTTATGTGCTTTGTGTCATATTGAAGAAGAGAAATGTGAGGATTTTTCAACACAAGGTTGATCTTCTTCAATCTTTAAGCGAAAAATCAAGTTTTAGATTTATTGATGGTTAAAATCGTATCATGTTTTGTACGATTTTGATTATCTTCTTTAAAGGCATAATTTTTTGTCATCTTCAACGACAGTTTTTAAATTTTTCTTTTTTGGTTCATTGTTGTTACTATTTTTGTAATGTGAATTTCATGGATTCTTAAGTTTCTTTGACACATTTTGTGCTAGAGCGGCTTTATTTGGTTTTTAATATATATTTCTTTAGCCTTTAAAAAATGTCAATAATAATTAATTAGTATTTTAAACAAATTATTAAACAAATTAATTAATTAAATACACATAAAATCATTCTCTAAAGAGATCTGTTACACTCAAACTTTTCAATCCAATTGGTTGTCATTCTTCAAATACAAACTCTAAAATTAATTTAACTTTGCAATAAATTGTGCATTTCTTGTCAAAATAAAACTTATGCTTTCTTTTTGATAATTTCATAATTACTTCGATTTTCTTCATACTTGCCACTATAAATCAAATCAACATCAAGTCATGCAATACACACTTATCCATATGTGGTATAGCAAAACCTTAATATAGTTTCAAAATAGATAGGTTATATAATTGTTGCCTTTTCTCTTTTTAATGCTTGACATATAAAGTTAACCTTTGTTTGCAAAATTGAGCCCTAAAAGATACAATCGTTTTGAGGTGAGAAGAAGTACAAGAATAGATAGATAGAAAGAAAAATTGCAAAAACACGAACATAGAAGTGGAGAAGGCGATGATAGGACTACAAGATGAAAAAAGAGTATCTAATGTTTCACATGAACATTAATAATTTGTAGCTTGACCATTCAACCCAAGAATTATATGGACTTAAATTAGGGACCCACCCAGCAGCAATTGTGAATCATATCCAAAGCTCACTCCACCTGATGGTCTATCTCTCCATGTTAACCATTGATGGCCTAACTTTAGGTTATGGAACTTTGTGGTAAAAAGCTTTGTAGGAATTGGTCCCACCTCATAGTAGTAGTACTACTATACTTTCTATTGATGTGATGTATATTGATGCACCTAAAACATTATCAAAATAATTTCATATTCTAAAAAGAATAAACATTGTTTTAGAAGTGCATTTATTATTTTAGAATTTATTTTAGAATATACATTGTTTTAAAGAGCGATTCGGGGACACTCGTTAATATTTTCTTTATTATTATGTGTATTGCCAAGACACAAGAAAGTTGACAATAAATACATACATATATACATTGTTTTAGAATGGTTTTTGTCTATGTCTTGGTCGATAGTCCTTCAACATTATTTGAAGGAAATAATTATGTGTGTCGATTAGCCTGCAAAAACTAGATTTTATGGATCACAATTTGAAAATCACTAAAATTGCTTCTTCTTGAAGTCTTTATCCTTATTTTGTTTTCCTTTTCTTCTTCTTGATAAAAAATTCACTGTTAGTTGGAAAAAATATTTCAAGATTCTTGCATCCCATTCACTACCCAAAACAAATCTCGTTTTCAATTGATTCTTTGGAGATATTTGGTTCTAAGTCTTACATCTCTTATGTCGTGATTATAAGTATAACACACAAAGTCTTCATAGTCGCACTCATTTTGTAACAATATCTCTCATTTCTCTTTCACTTACTAGATAGCCAGGAACCACGATTGGTTATCTTCCTCTAATCTCATTGGTGGAAAACTCCACCTAAATTGAGTTTTCTCCACCATGGCTTCACCTTAGAAACACTTGGCAAGTCAACTTCAAAAATCATACATCCATTATGCCTCTTAATACTTATTGACCTATAAAATTTGTGAAAATTCTCTAAAACAGACTTCATATCATTATTAGTCTTTAACATTTTCAGTTTAGTTCCATTACCTTGCAAAACTTGTTTAGTTAGTTCAACTAAACCCCTTTTCCTAACATCCCTTGACCTCAAATCCCATAGCTTAGATCTACCATGTGAATCATGACTAACTACTAATGCAAAATCAATAATAGTATAACCATCTAATATGTACAATCCACACATTTGACACATTTACCTATTATTTCTACATTATGCAAAATTTCAATTATCACATGCTTGATATTTAGTGTCATAGCTTAATTCATAAAATATTCTTATTGATAATAAATTTTGTTTAAGTTCGGGAGCATATCCAACATCATGTAAAAGGAACTCATGCTCGTCAAACATTATAAGGTAAAGTGAACGCATACCTTAAACCTTATAAGTTTTGTTGTTTCCGAGGTGAAAAAATATTAGATATAATTATATTTTTTTGACAAAATTATATATAATTATATGTTTCCCTCGTTTATTTAATAAGAACATGAGAGAACATGGTGGAACCCACATACATATTTTCCTTTTCACCCTAGAAAAGATAAAAAAAAATTGTATTGATATGATAAAGAAATTATCAGCCGGAGGTCAACATCATTCAAACACATTACATATCAACCACTTGCATATACTTTGATAGTATATTGAAGAAAAATATTGAAATAGACTCAATATCACAATAATTTCAAAACACTTTCACATCCTTATTGTTTGAGGTTCATATTAATCCCATCAATTCAATTTAAGCCACAAGAATTAGCGAGGCCTATTTGAATTTCAACAAATAAAGAAAATTGTGTTGAGAAGAATGGTTAGGTATGGAAAGTTGTGTCACCTCAAATTAGGGTTTTGGCCTTACAATACTTTGCTTACAATAACAAAGACTCTTTCAACAACTCACAATAACTCTTTAACGGCTCAAGCACTATAAACTCAAATTCTTTGTATCGGTTGAAGTAAAAAATAATAATTTGAAACAATCAAACATATAACTTATTTTAAAAGTTATTGAAAAATTATATTTGTATACTAGACTCTAACCCGTGTGATGCACGGGTTTTGTAGAGTTTTATATATAAAATATTAAATTGGCTATATTATTACTTGTAGAGTTGCATATAAACTCAGAAAGAATCAAATTAAGTGACAATTGAGAGTGATCGACATGCACAATCTCAAAGAAGCAAATTAACAACATTTAGATTGCATCAACAAAAATGAATATGGAAATCAACAAAAATGAATATGGAATCAAAGTCATTACTTTGCCAAAACAAAGT